>MDTF01012188.1_pt1 | contig 41003 bp, 32 predicted proteins | sample 811191 | NCBI WGS metagenome assembly MDTF01 (sample SAMN05326649, study PRJNA326480) | marine metagenome | isolation source: seawater | place: Southern Ocean | collected 2011 | reverse complement strand
CGGATTTACGATTCCAACTGAATTCATGGGTGCGATTATAGGACCTGGAGGAAAAGTTATTCAAGAGCTTCAAAAGGACACTGAAACTACTATTATCCTTGAAGAGAGAGATTCTAGAGTCGCTTCAGTTTCTATTGCTGGAAATAACAAAGAAGGTATTGATGCAGCTGTAGCCAAAATTAAGGGAATCACAACACTTCCAGAAGCAGGTGAAACTTATAAAGGTAAGGTTAAGGTTATTCTTGACTTTGGTGCAATCGTTGAGATTTTGCCAGGAAAAGAAGGATTGTTACATATTTCAGAGATCGATCATAAGCGTGTTGCGAATGTGAGCGATGAATTGGAAGAAGGACAAATTGTTGAGGTGAAACTTTTAGAGATCGATAAGAGATCTGGAAAGTTTAAACTTTCAAGAAAAGCTTTAATACCAAAGCCAGAAAGACAAGAAGCTAAGTAATTAGATCAACTTCATAAATTATTAAAAGGCTATCCATTGGGTAGCCTTTTTTTTGTTCAATTCTATTTTATTTATTTTAATAGATACAGGCTCTAAGTTAAATTGTGTTGTTTTATAGACGGTATTTAATATCTCTTTTTTAATTGGTATTCTTAGTAATTTGTTTGTTTTACTCCACGCTTTAAAATCCGTAATTTCTATTCCCTCCTTTTAATCTTAAATGATTAGGTTGGTGAAAAAGTAACTACTGCTAATTAATAAACTCTAGTAGACTACTAGAGGGAACCTAATCATTAAGCAATATAGAATGGATATGCACAAATTTAAATGAAAAAGTACGTATAAACGCGTTAGCCAATTAATATTGGCGTTTAGTTTTAAATGCTATAAGATAAGGTAGATAGAAGCCTGGTGTATTATTTTTAATTGTTAGACATTACGTGTTATCACGTATTTTTTTCTATATTTAAAAAATCTAACTTATAACTATGTCAACTATCAATGTAATCTTAGTAGATGATCACCAATTAATTAGAATGGGGATCACAGCTTTACTTAATTCTGAGAAGGATATTAAAGTAATTGGTGAAGTTACTTCTGCAAAAGAGGTTGTTGCTAAAATTGATAAGGAACTTCCCGATATTGTTTTAATGGATATCTCTTTAGATGATGGGGATGGGATTTTATTAACAAAAGAAATTTGTAAAAAGCATAAGGAAGTAAAGGTAATAATGCTTTCAATGCACCTAAAAGAAGATTTTATTCAGCGCAGTTTAAAAGCTGGAGCTTCGGGGTATATTTTGAAGGATTCCCCAAAAGAGGAATTAATTAAGGCAATCAAAGAAGTAGCTGCAGGAGGGAAATATTTCGCAGATGAAGTTAGTAAGGTAATGCTTACTAGTTATGTTACAAAAGCAGGTGACGTTAACGGAAAACGTAAGAAAAATTCAGGATTAACGAACAGGGAGATTGAAATTATTAGGCTATTATCCGATGGATTGAATAATCTTAAAATAGCAGACGAACTTGATATTTCGCATAGAACTGTAGATACACACAGAACGAATATTATGCAAAAAGTAAAAGTTAAAAATGTTGCAGAATTAGTAAAGTATGCAATTAAAAATAAATTGATCGAAATTTAGAAATAAGCCGATTAGGTATTACAATTAAAAAAAAATCCTCCTTTTTGGAGGATTTTTTTTAATTGTTTTTGAAGTATATAAGGATGGAGTTTTTAGAAGTAAAGGAAATTATTAATCATCAGCCGAAAGTATTTATTGTAACTCATAAAAATCCAGATGGTGATGCAATGGGTTCATCATTAGGCTTGTATAACTACCTTTTAAAAAAAGGAGCTTCCGTTACTGTTGTGGCACCAACTGACTACCCAGTTTTTTTAGATTGGATTGAGGGAAATAATAAAGTAAAAGTTTGGGGGAGAGACGATCAAGAAATAATTTTGGCGGCAGAGTCAGCAGACCTTTTATTTTGTTTAGACTTTAATGCACTTCATAGGATTGATGACGTAGGAGATTTAGTTTCTAAAGCAAAAGGAAAGAAGGTGATGATTGATCATCATCAGCAGCCAGATGATTTTGCTGATTACATGATCAGCGATACTACTGCTTGTAGCACAGCTGAAATGGTTTATGAATTTATTGATCAACTAGGAGATGCTGAATTAATTGATCGAGCAGTTGGGGAAGCATTGTATTGCGGGATAATGACAGACACAGGATCGTTTCGATTCCCTTCTACAACATCTAAAACTCATAGGATCACTGCTGATTTATTAGATAAAGGGGTAGATAATAGCATGGTTCATAGAAGAATTTATGATAGCAATACGCCTGCAAGATTGAAGTTGATGGGACATTGCTTATTAAATATGGAAATTATTGAAGAACAGCATGCAGCTTATATTCAGATTTCAAAAAAGGATCATGCTCGGTTGAAGATTAAAAAAGGTGATTCTGAGGGGATTGTAAATTTTGGATTAAGTATGAGTAACATAAAATGTTCCGCTTTTTTTAGAGAAGATAAAGACATTGTTAAAATTTCATTTCGCTCAAAGGATGATTTTAATGTGAACGAATTTGCAAGAAAGTACTTTAATGGTGGAGGACATATTAACGCTGCTGGAGGTATGTCTAAAGATTCATTAGAGAATACAATCAGAACATTTAAAAAATCATTAATAGAATTTATCGATGAAAAAAAGTAATTATTTTATCTGTTCTTTATTCTGCATATTTTTATTTTTAGGTTGTTCAAACGATGAGAAAGGTCATAATGAAAACCCTTTTCAAGAAATGTCGACGTACGATAAAAAACGAGAATTGGAAGGCGCTTTAAAAAGATCCGCTCAGAAGGAACACTTACAAATAGATTCATTTTTGGAACGACATAATATCGTTGCAAAAAAAACAGGAACAGGAGTTCGATATGCAATTTATCAACCTGGTAATGGAGAAAAGGTGCAAGCAGGTGATTATGTTGAAGCTTCTTATATAATTACAAATATCAAAGGAGATACAATTTATACTGTTAATCATGATCAGCCAGTTCGTTTTCAAGTTGAAAAATCCGAGCAAGAAAGTGGTTTGCATGAAGCGATTAAATTCTTGTCTAAGGAAGCTCAGGCTATTATCGTTCTGCCATCTTATAGAGCGCACGGAGTTTCTGGTGATGATGATAAAATCCCTCCATTAACAACAGTTGTTTATAATATAAAATTACATCGGATTTTATGAAAGTAATATATTTCATTCTTATACTATTGATGGTAGCGTGTAGTGACAGATTTACAGGTTATGAAGAGCAGGATAGTGGATTGTATTTTAAATTAATTACCATCGAAGATTCATCTAAAAGAATATCCGAAACAGATTATGTTCAGTTTAAATATCTTTTTTCAGATTATAATAATACTGAACTGGCATCTGATCGGATTTTATTAAAAGTAAATAACACTGACCATAAAGGAAGTTTGTCGGAGGCTTTAGCGTTACTAAACGAAAAAGAAATCGGAGAATTTATTTTTCCATTATCGAAATTGAAGTCGGATTTAGATGGATCATTATTATTAAAAGGTTTGGCAGATACAACCATGTTGTTTGCGAAGGTACAGATTGATAGTATTTATTCAGAAGCTGGATTTAAGCTAGCTCAAGATAGATTTACCAATTGGGTAAATCAGGTTGATACAACTGATTTTGATGTTTTTAAAGAGCAAGAATTAATGGATGCTTTTGAAATTGAAAATAAAATAGAAAGTAAAAGTACGGGAACTGGATTGCGGTATTTTAAGATTAAATCTGGGAATGGTAAATCAATTAGTTTTGGAAAAAGAATTACAATATCATATAGAGGTAGTTTTTTAAATGGAGCAGAATTTAATTCTACTAAACAATTAGAGAATGGTGTTCAAGATTTTTATTTTGGTCAGGAACTACAAGTAATTAAAGGAATTGAAGAAGCGTTACTTTTTATGAAAGAAGGAGATGTTACTTTGTTGTTATTGCCTTCATGGATTGCCTTTGGTGAAAATGGATCGTCTACTGGTATTGTTCCACCGAAAACACCTGTTTATTATGAGGTCGAAGTTAAAAAGGTCAATTAAGCGAGATGGGGTATTATTTTCTCTGACTCCAAGCTGAAAACTCCAGACCTTTTTAATTTCTAATTAGAGTAGAGCTGCTATTAATTTATTTTTAATATCCTAAAACAGCCCTTACTCTTTGAAGTGTAACTTTTGCAATTTCACGGGCTTTCTTGGCGCCAATAGCTAGCTTCTGATCAAGTAGCTCTTTATCCGCCATTAACTCATTATAAAGTTTTCTTTCAGCTGAAAATTTCTCTATAATTAACTCGAAAAGGGCTTGTTTTGCATGGCCATAACCATAGTTTACTCCAAGGTAATTTTGTTTCATTTCTACAACCTGCTCATCGTTAGCGAGCAAAGCATATAATGTGAAAATTGTACAGTTTTCAGGATTCTTTGGATCTTCTAATCCTTTGTCATCAGTTTTAATTTTCATGATTACATTTCGAAGTTTTTTATCTGGAAGGAAGATGTTAATTGTATTTCCGTAGGACTTACTCATCTTCTGACCATCAACTCCAGGAACATACATTGCTTTTCCATTAAGGCTGATTTCAGGAATCGTGAAAATTTCACCGTATTGATGATTTACTTTTCCTGCAACATCACGTGTGAATTCTAAATGCTGTGTTTGATCTTTTCCTACAGGAACAATCTCTGCATCATACAATAAAATATCTGCAGACATTAGCATTGGGTAACTAAATAAACCAGCATTAACCTCACTCGCTCTATCAGATTTATCTTTAAAAGAATGCGCCAATTGTAATCTGTTAAAAGGCATGAAACAGTTTAAGTACCAAGCCAATTCAGTAACTTCAGGAACATCACTTTGTCTGTAAAAAACATTTTTTTCTATATCAATACCAAAAGCCAACCATGTTGCGGCTACAGCATAGGTGTTTTCTCTAATTACAGCTCCATCTTTAATTCCTGTTAATGAATGCATGTCTGCGATAAACGAAAATACTTCGTTACCATCCTGTTTACTCATTTGAATAGTTGGAATAATTGCACCTAATAAATTCCCTAAATGTGGAATGCCTGTACTTTGAATACCTGTTAAAACTCTTGCCATTACTTTTGTTTAAGGCATCAAAAATAATAATTTTAAATGGTAGAGAGAACGTGAATCCTTTTTATGTTTTTATGTACTAATTAAACGGCTAAATATAAACTTAAATTTATTGAATTTAGGTGTTGTTTGTCTACTAACTTTTAGAGGTGTATTTTTACAAAGTGAATTATATTTTATTGTTACCTCGTTTAATTTGGAAGATCTGGTTTGCTAGCCTTATGTTGGTTACAATCTTGATTATGTACCCTTTTTTTTATCTTTATATTGTGGTGCTTAAAAATCACAATTTAGCATACTTGGCCGGTTATCAGGTGTGGGCAAAGAGTGTTTGTTTTCTAATAGGTGTTTTCCCGAAAATTATTGGAAAAGATAAATTACCTTCAAATGAGAATTATGTAATGGTAAGTAATCATACCTCTCAGTTGGATATTGTAGTTCCTATTACTTTAATAAAAAAGAGTTTTGCTTTTTTATCTAAAGAAGAATTGGCAAAAGTTCCAATGTTTGGAATACATTTCAAAGGAGTGCATATAACAGTAAATCGCAAAGATATTGCTTCAGGATTAGGAGCTGTGGAAGATTGTATCGCAGCGTTAAAGAATGATGTAAGTGTATTGATTTTCCCAGAGGGGACTAGAAGTAGAAAAGCGCCACATATGAGACCTTTTAAAAAGGGACCTTTTAAAATTGCTATAGCTACTGGTGTTCCTATTGTTCCTTTAGTATTTCTTGATAATTATAAACGTTTAGGAGAAGGTAGTTTACTTAAAGCTAAATGTGGACCTGGGAGAGCGCGAATGGTTGTTTTAGATCCTATTTCTACTAAAGGAAAAACAATTGATGATTTACAGGAAGTTTTGGATTATACTTATCAACAAGTAAACAACTGTTTAAAAGAGTATAAATTAGTGTAATAAACTTATCATTTCTCGTTATGATTTTATAACCTATATATTTGTGTCTATGTTCCGAGTTTTGTCAGCTTTATTCTTATTCTTATTTATTAGTGCTATTCAAGCGCAAAATAGCTGTTCTTCAGCTACGTTTATTCGAAATACTAAAATAAAATCAACTTCAAAATCCCCCGAATCGTGGTATAAGTTCCGAGCAAAAGGCGCTTTATTAGCTTTTACAGGGGAATTAGAATCTGATAGCTTGTTTGAATATCAGGTTTTTAAAAATGGAGATTGTACTGGTATAACTTCAGGCTACATAACCCCATTAAGAAGCACTGTTAAAGGTTTTGAGGCTATGACGGATGAGTTGTGGGAAATGGTCGTAAACGAAGGAAGATGTGTATGTAATACTTGCTTAAGTAAAATAAAACTTAATTATAATATTGCTTTAAAGGTAAAACAAGGAGATCTTTATTTATTAAAAGTTATTTCGCATAGTAAACCATTCAGTTTTGAATTAAAGTATGATAAAATTGATCAACTAAATCCCATTCAATTTGATATGGATAGTGTTGATTTGAGTTTGATTGAGGTTGGAATGGTCTATCAAATGAAAGAATTATTTTTTATTCCGGCCACTCCTAATTTTTTGAAAAGGTCTTTCGGAGAACTTAAAAAACTAAAGTTATTTCTTGCAAAAAACAAAGTACTGCAAGTAGAAGTGCGAGGACATGTAAATGGACCTATGCAAGCTAACATAGAGTTCTATCAGCAATTGTCTGATGATAGAGCATTGGCAGTAAAAAACTTTTTAGTAGAAAATGGAGTAGATTTAAATCGAATTTCAATTAGAGGAATGTCTAATACGGAAATGAGATACCGTTCCCCTAAAAATGAAATGGAAGCGATAGAAAATAGAAGAGTAGAAATTGTAATAACAGCTGTGAAGTGAGGCTATTGTCCTTCATAGCATTATTGGTTTTTTCGAATATTATTTTTGGACAGGCGACTTGTGATTCTGCTACGGAAATTTCTGCCATTCAGTTTAATAATGTTAAGTTAAACGGGAAAACTCAATTTTTTAAGATTAAACAAGACTCCGCCTTCGCAAGTCTAAGTTTAAAAGGGGATTTTGAAAATATTACTATTTTTCAAACGGACAATTGTTCCAAATTAGTTGTTAAATCGGTTCTGAATAATATGGGTGTGTATCAACCTTCTGCTAGTCAGATTTATGAAGGATATTGTTTCTGTGAGAAATGTATTGTTAGGTTATCAAAACTTAAATTAAGTAAAGACAATTCAGTCTTAATAAAGATAGAAGGAGGTTCGTTAATTGAAGCGTCAAGAGAAAAAATTAAAAGACAAGTTGGCAATAAATGGCACAATAAATCATATAAAAAAGGTGATCGAATAAAGTTAACAAACATCATGTTTGTTGGTGGTTTAGCAAGATTTCAGACTTCTAGTTTTAAAGATCTAAATTTACTTTTTCAATTGTTAAATGAAAATAGTGAATTGAATATAGAAATTCAAGGTCATGTTAACGGACCAAGAGTGAAGAATAAAAAAGAATTTCAGTTATTAAGTGAAACAAGAGCAAAAGCTGTTTTGGCCTTCTTAGTAAAAAAAGGAATTAAAACATCAAGATTAAAATCTGCAGGATATGGAAATACAAAAATGATTTTCCCTAATGCGTCTACTGAATTTAAGATGCAGTTTAACCGTCGTGTTGAAATTTTAGTTTTATAATGTATACCAATGGCAAAAGCGTTTAAATATTACATGTTTTACAAACCCAAAGGGTGTTTGTCTCAGTTTACAAAAGAGCACGGAAAACAAGCTTTATGCGACTTAATTACAGTTCCTGGGGATGTTTACCCAATTGGGAGATTAGATGAAGACTCTGAGGGTTTATTACTTTTAAGTAACAATAAAAGTATAAACTCATTATTGTTAGATCCAGCAAATAAACATTGGCGAACTTATTATGTACAAGTTTCAGGACAGGTTACGAACAAAGCCTTAAAAGAATTAGAGAAAGGGATGGATATTGCTGTAAAAGGAAAAATACATTCAACTTTACCAGCAAAAGCTAAGAAAACAAAACAACCAGAAAATATTGTTAAGCAGGAAGTTTGTGAGAAAAATACAACTTGGATTAAACTTAGTTTACAAGAAGGTAAATATCATCAGGTAAGGAAAATGACTGCAAAAGTAGGTTTTCCTACTTTGAGGTTAGTAAGAACTCATGTTGAAGATTTAGAATTAGGTAATTTAAAAGAGGGAGAACTCAAGCAAATTAATAAGGTTATGTTTGGTAAAAAATTGCATTTGGAGTTGTAGTTTTTTAGAATAACTCATTATTTTGAAGGTATAATTTTTTTAGAAAAAAAATTATAAGTATGTCTTTACCGATGACAGAATATTTAATAAAAGATATCAAATTCATTTATGTAGTTTCTTCATGGATTGATTGTGATTTATGAGTCAGGAATGTTAGTTTAAATCTTTGTGATACTAATATTGTTTCCATAAATATCATATAACGGTCTGTGAGTATTTTAAGAAAGGATCCATTAATTTTTTTGGATGATTCTGCTAAGGGGATTTATTTATTAGTAAATGAGGATAGTGGTGAAATACTATTCTTTGAATTTTAATGAAAAAAATCTAGAATATACAGAGATAAGCCTTAGATCTATTCTATTAGTATTTTCGGGTAAATTGATCAAATTTTTTCACTCTAAATAGTAAATACTTAAACGGTGAGTGAAAGGTTGGTAATGTGAAATATAACTTTGGTAATCTATAATATTGGGGCTAATTGATTTGAAATAGTATAAGAGTGAAAGATACATAGGATGATATTCCTCAAATAAAAGAATTCTTGTTGCATGCAGCAGATGCTTATTGTTTAGGTATCAACACTTAAATGATCACAGAAGCTTTAAAAACGTTATCAAGTATGGGGGTGTTTACAATTATAAGAAGATGTATTATTTTTGTTCACAATATACAATGTAATATCTAGGTGTAAACTTTCTTAATAAAGGCCGAATTCCGAGGCCTTTTGAATACGCTTTCCAAACTTCTGACTTTTTTATTACTCAACTAGATTTCTCGAGTAGCATATCAAATTGTCTGGTTTAAAATTGATGATAATGTCTGTCGAATGGATTTTTTTCATTCCAATAAGCTTTAGCAAACCATAATCTTAAAGGTACATAGATATTAGAACAATCGTTCCCCCATGATAATATTCAATTTTAGGTTTTTAACCATGATTATATGCTAGAACAAAAACTGCTTCAATTAAAGAGATAATCTGCTTAGATAATAATTAAAGATCAAATTAAATACTTGTAAAAATTAAAATTTATTTAACAAATTAACCAATGTTTTAGTGAGTTGTTTTCTTGAAAACTGATTGCTATCAAAATTTTTAATTATTGATTCATTACAACTGTATTTAGTGAATGTTTTTTTTATATAATTTGAAATATCCTCATGTTGGTCATAAATAAAATTTTTCCCGAGGTTATTTTTTTTAATCAATTCTGCTGCATCTCCATCATCTGGACCTAAGCACAAAATTGGATTTTTAGTGGCTATATATTCAAAAAGTTTCCCGGAATAAATTAATTTATTGTTTGGAACATTAGGGATTATTAGTAATAATAAATCAGCTAAAATAGTATGCTTTATAGCTTCACTATGTGGTAAATACCCATGATATTTCACATATGGAAGCAATCCACTTTCTTTGATAGTTCGCTTTACATCATCGGAAAAGTCTCCAACTATATTCCATTTAAAGGAAATGTTTTCTTTTTTCAGCTGCAGTAATGCTAGAAGGAATCCGTCAATGTCATAATCCTTATTAGCAGTACCTACATAGGTAATGTTAAACTCTGGATTACGTTCCTTTATAATGTTTTCAAACTCTGTATGGTCGAATCCGTTTGGAATTACCTTTATTTTATTAGCACTTATTGTTTTGCTCTTCGATTCAAACAATAATTTCATATGAGGACTAACAACAATAACATCATCAGCTTTTTCAAGTACCTCTAATTCCTTTTTTTGATTTGCTTTATCAGACCATTTTGAATGTCCTAAATCTTTATAATAATAAATATTCGTCCATGGGTCTCTTAAGTCAGCTATCCATTTTATATTAGGGAATTTTTCTTTTAAAGCTAAACCTATCATTTGAGTAGAGTGCGGTGGACTTGTTGTAATAACAATATCTATCTCTCCTTTTTCTATTAATTCAGTAGCTTTATTAATAGCAAACTTATTCCAACCCACTCTAGGATCTGGAATGAATAAGTGATTTCTGATTGCAAGTGATACTTTATTTTTCCATCCTGATTTTGCGCTAGGTACGCCACCTTGAGGAATCTTTTTTTCTCCTTTAAACTGAGTGTAAAATTTATAGTAATCAGTCGCTTTTGTTTTATAAACTTCAACCCCTTCGATATCTTTATCAAAACTATTATCCAGTTTTGGGTAAGCAGCAAAATTTTCATCAACCGTAACAACAATTGGATGAATCTTAAATTCAGGTAGGTATTTAACAAATTTTAACCATCGTTGAACACCTGCGCCACCACTTGGAGGCCAATAATACGATATGATTAATACTTTTTTCACGTAGCGCTGACTTCCGAAGTGAACTCAGGTTTATTAAATTCCCTGTACACTGTGAATCCAAATAAAAGTAAAACTAGAATTGATGAAATTAAAGCCATCACTTCGCCATTACTATACATTTCGGGTTCAAATTTAAATACGATTTCATGTTTTCCCGCTGGAATTTCTAAACCTCTTAAAACATAATTAGCTCTAACGTGATCTACCAATTTTTTATCGATATATGCATTCCAGCCCTTGTAAAAAACTTCAGAGAAAACAGCAAACTCTTCTGATTGAGAATTAAATGAATAGTGTAATTCGTTTGCTTTATAATTAAGAAGTGAAATTTCCCCATTTCCAGCATAGCTTTTAGAAGTTGAATTCTCTCCTAAAATCAATCCAGTTGTGCTTAGATTATTTGTTGATAAACCAAATAGGGCGCTATCTGGGGATTGCATGCTTTTTGTTTCTTTCACAAGCCAAGCATTTCCGAATGCGTGTGGGTTTTTGAAAGGAACTTGTTTAGGATCGGTAATGATAAATTGCGTATTCAGCATATTAATGACATTGGATTTAGCCATATATTGATTCATATAAGCTGGGTCTACTTTTCCAATTTGTTTTTTCATTTGTCCAACAAGTTGCTCTATAGCCCTCATCTCTTGGCCTAATGAGTAATCAATTAAGTCTTGATAAATCATCAATTTCACAGAACTATATCCTCCAATATCATGATGGAAGTAAGCTGTCGAAGCATCATTTATTGCTCCTGATGTACCATTTGACACATTGAAAACTCGATACTGCCCAGTTGCTATTTGCTTTATAGATTTACTAGCATCTGAAATTTTAAATGGTACTAAAGCCTTCCTTGTTTTTACATATTTATCTTCATTCAAATATCTCTTGTCAACTGTCCATAAATCAGCTGTAATAGATAATCCAAGTATGATTGCTAGAATTTGAGGTTGAATTGATTTCTTTATAATTGCATAAACGACACCTGCTGCAACAGCGACAAAGAAACAGGATCTTAGTACATCCGATTTAAATAATGCTATTCGATCTGTTTTAATAAGTTTCAGGATTTGAATATCTACACCTGCATCTTTTCCTGCAGAAAAGTCAAATAGATTGGTTCCAAAAAGATAGAAAACAGCAAGTAGTCCAAGCGTACTTCCTGTAATAATCTTCAATATTTTCATTGTTCTTGTGACTTCTAATTCGTTTAGCAGTAGTTCTTTCAAGAAAATGAAACCAAGTAGCGGAACAGCTAATTCTGTGATTGTCGTAGCCATTGTCATTGCTCTGAATTTATTGTAGAGCGGAAAATAATCATACATAAAATTAAAGAATGGTAAAAAGTTCTTCCCCCATGCGATAAATATTCCTATAACTGCTGTGCCTAAAAGCCACCATCTGTAATGGGATTTACCCGCAAAAATTCCCATTAAAAATAAGAAAACAACTCCTGCTCCAATATAAACGGGACCATTAACTCCAGGCTGTTTACCCCAATACATAGCCCTTCCTGTTTGCTGAGCGGCATATTTTGAACGTTCTTTTTTACTTAGGCGATAGCGTTTGAGATTCTTGATATTTGCGGCGTAAGTATCTGTTTTTTTATTCGCATCAGAGGATCCTCCTCCATTGAAATTGGCTATCAATAAGGTCCATGATTCGTTGAGTCCGTAACTCCATTGTGTAGCATAAGCTTTTTTAGGCGGTAAAAAATCTGCCTCGTTGAAAGGGATTGAATCAGTATTGTTTTTGGCATTTTCAATTGCTACAAGTCTTCTCTCTTCTGCAATATTCCCCGCTTTTTCAGCATTATCTTTCTTTATCTGTAATTCGGATTGACCACGTTGGGTGTCTTTAACATAATCCTGAGTCAACAATAAATTGGTGTTGTTAGCGCCCATAGCGAGCATAACAGCACCAACAATAACAGCAGATGCTTTAATAAAATGTGGAATTGTTTTATCCTTAATAGATTTTATAAATTCAACAACCCCTAACATTATTAAGGATAATCCCATATAATAGGTGATCTGAACATGATTTGCTCCAAGGTTTAATGAAAAGAATAATGCAGTAATTGCAGCACCCCAAAGATACTTTCCTCGATATGCAAGCAGGATACCAGCCAGTAAAGGAGGTAAATATCCTATTGATCCTGCTTTAGTATTATGTCCTGCCTCAAGTATAACTATGAAATAGGAACTAAGTGCAAATGCTGCTGCTCCAGCAATTGCAAATTTCCATGGCACTTTAAGTACAAGTAATAACAAATAGAAACCAATGAGGTATTTAAAAATCTTCCCTGCAGGATGCGGCAACCCTAAATTTAAAGCCCTATCAATATGTTTAATAAGATTACCTGGGTATAAAACAGATATTTGATATGCTGGCATTCCTCCAAACATCGCGTTTGTCCAAAGTGGTTCTTCATTAAATTCTTCACGATGATCTTTAATCTCTTTAGACATTCCTTTATGCTGGGTGATATCATGAGAATAGATACTCTTTCCTTTAAAAGCAGGGAGCGAAAATAAAGATGCAATAATTATAAATATTGCTATGCTAATAGCGTGTGGAGTGATTTGTTTTCGAAAAGAATCCATATTGGAAATGATTATTTAATAACAATCAAAAATAAAATATAAATTCTTAAAAAGGGTGGTTTGACTGCTTTAAATCATATATAATGCTAACAGTCTTATAAAGTTTTGTTAAATGTAAAAGTGATTTAATCGACTTCTTCGTAATCTATATATTCTCCACCGGAAGACTGATGCTTAGACTGGCTGGTTTGACTCTTAATATGAACCTTTCCTGTATCTCCTTGTTTGTGTGAGGCTTCTTGTTCTGAAACAGAATTTTCTCGGGCTGAAGAAGCTTGTTTAATTTTTGTTCGAACCCAAAATTTTAATAAAAACTTAGATACGTAGTAGATAGCTACAATAATTAGTATAGTTCTTAAAAAATTATGTGGACCTAATTCCATTATTTTATAATAATTATTGTTCCCTGTTATTTTTTAAAATAACAGGGAACATTTTTTTATCTACTTAAGTAAAGATTTCTTTCTGTGTAAAGTTTCTTGAAGTAAGGATCTTTTAAATCATCAATGAAATATATTGACTCACCAGTACTTTTCATTTCAGGGCCTAATTCTTTATTTACATTAGGGAATTTGTCAAAAGAGAAAACTGGTTCCTTGATCGCATATCCTTTTTTGTAAGGTTTGAAATCAAAATCAGCTACTTTGTTAACACCTAACATTACTTTAGTTGCATAGTTTACATAAGGTTCTTTATATGCCTTAGCTATGAAAGGAACAGTACGAGAAGCTCTTGGGTTTGCTTCGATAACATATACTTTGTCGTCTTTAATAGCAAACTGCATGTTAATTAAACCTTTCGTTTTAAGCGCTACAGCAATCTTCTTAGTGATGTCTTCTATCTGAGTAATAATTAGATCACCTAAGTTATAAGGAGGAAGCACTCCGTAAGAATCTCCAGAATGTATTCCCGCAGGTTCTATGTGCTGCATGATTCCGATAATATGCGTATCCTTTCCATCACAAATTGCATCAGATTCTGCTTCGATTGCTCCGTCTAAATAATGATCTAATAATATTTTATTTCCTGGAAGATCTTTCATCAGTTCTACAACGTGATGCTCCAATTCTTCAGAATTGATGACGATTTTCATTCCTTGTCCTCCAAGTACATAAGATGGGCGAACAAGTAGTGGGAATTTTAATTTTTTTGCTAGTTCTAATGCTTCTTCAGCATCTTCGACAACTCCAAATGGAGGATAAGCAACATCATTGTCTTTTAATAATTGAGAAAAACTACCTCTATCTTCTGCTAAATCTAAAGCTTGGTAAGAAGTTCCTAATATTGGAATTCCGTGTTTTTCTAATTTTTCAGCAAGTTTTAAAGCTGTTTGTCCACCTAATTGAACAATTACACCTTCAGGTTTTTCATGTAAAATAATATCGTAAATATGTTCCCAGAAAACTGGTTCGAAGTATAATTTATCAGCAGTATCAAAATCTGTAGAAACAGTTTCAGGATTACAATTAATCATGATGGTTTCATATCCACATTCTTTACCAGCTAAGATTCCGTGAACACAGCAATAATCAAACTCGATTCCTTGCCCAATACGGTTTGGTCCAGCTCCTAAAACGATAATTTTCTTTTTATCAGTTCTAACACTTTCGTTTTCCTCTTCGAAAGTAGAGTAGTAATAAGGGGTTGCTGCAGCAAATTCAGCAGCACAAGTATCAACTAATTTAAATACACGATTGATGTTATGTTCTTTTCTTGTTTGATTAACTTGACTTTCCCAACATCCAACTAAATGTGCAATCTGACGATCTCCGTATCCTTTTTGTTTTGCCTCAAGTAATAAATCTTTCGGTAAAGTTTGGATTTGGTATTTAGAAACTTCTAATTCTAAAGCAATAAGCTCTTCGATTTGACGTAAAAACCAGTAATCTATCTTTGTGATTTCGTAGATCTTACTTAATGGTAAGCCTAATTTAATTGCATCATATAAATGGAATAGTCTATCCCAAGATGGGTGTTTTAAACTATGTAAAATAGCATCTTGATCTCTTAATTCTTTACCATCAGCACCCAAACCATTTCTGTCAATTTCTAAAGACTGACAAGCTTTCTGTAATGCTTCTTGGAAAGTACGTCCAATTCCCATTACCTCCCCAACGGATTTCATTTGAAGCCCTAATTGTTTGTCTGCTCCTTTAAACTTATTAAAGTTCCAACGAGGGATTTTTACAATAACATAATCCAATGAAGGTTCGAAGTAAGCTGAAGTTGATTGTGTGATTTGGTTAGACAATTCATCCAAAGTATAACCAATCGCTAATTTAGTTGCAATTTTAGCAATAGGATAACCTGTTGCTTTTGATGCTAGCGCTGATGAACGAGAAACACGAGGGTTAATCTCAATAGCTATAATATCTTCCTTTTCGTCATTACTTACAGCGAACTGCACATTACAACCTCCAGCAAAATTACCAATAGCTCTCATCATTTTTATAGCATGATCACGCATTCTTTGATAACAAGTGTCAGAAAGGGTCATCGCTGGAGCCACAGTAATGGAGTCTCCAGTATGAATACCCATCGGGTCCATGTTTTCAATAGAACAAATAATAACAACGTTATCGTTTGAATCTCTTAACAATTCTAATTCATATTCTTTCCAACCAATAACAGCTTTATCAATTAAAACTTCATGTATAGGAGATGCATGAAGACCTCTTTTCAGTAAGTCATCAAATTCATCCTTATGGTGAACAAAGGCAGCTCCTGTTCCGCCAAGAGTATATGATGGACGAATTACTAAAGGAAAACCAATTTCCTGAGCAAATTCTTTTCCCTCTAAATAAGATTTTACATTTCTTGATGGTGCCTGACCAATACCGATTTTAATCATTAAATCACGGAACTTATCGCGATTTTCTGTAATCTCAATAGCTTCTAAATCAACACCAATGGTTCTTACATTAAATTCATCCCAAATGCCTTCATTATCACATTCAATACAAAGGTTTAATGCTGTTTGTCCACCCATTGTAGGCAAAACTGCATCGATATTTCTTTCTTCAAGAATTTGTCTAATTGATTGCGTTGTTAAGGGCAATAAGTAAATATGATCAGCCATCACAGGATCAGTCATGATTGTAGCTGGATTTGAGTTGATCAAACTAACTTCAATTCCTTCTTCTCTTAATGATCTTGCTGATTGCGAACCTGCGTAATCAAATTCACATGCTTGTCCGATTACAATTGGTCCGGATCCTAAAATTAAAACCGATTTTATGGAAGTATCTCTTGGCATCTTTTTTTTGTTTAAAACTGTTGTTTAAAACTGTTGGTCAAATTAGGCGCAAAATTAGGATTTTTTCAGCGAACTTTGTGTAATAAACAGTTAACAATTGACCTATATTTTTCAACATAAGGATATTAAATTACATTTTCGAAAGATCGGGAGTGGGAAAACACCTATCGTAGCTTTTCATGGATTTACTAGAAGTTCAGTAGATTACGAGCTTTTTGAGCCTTTTATAAAGGATGATTATACGATTTTTGCGATTGATTTATTCTATCATGGAAAAACTCAATTTAATAGTAAAAAGTGGAAAAGTTTTTCTAAAAAAGAATTAAAAGAGATTTTTGAGGCCTTTTTAAAGCATATTGAAGTGAAAAGGTTTCAAGTTTTAGGCTATTCGATGGGAGGAAGAGTTGCTTTATTTTTGATAGAACAATTCGCAAAAAGAGTTGATCATTTATATCTTTTAGCACCAGATGGATTGAAAACTAATTTTTGGAATTGGTTTGTAACAAGTACAAAAGCAGGAAAAGGAATTTATGGATTAGCAATATCAAATCCTGGAATTGTATATTCAATTTCGAATACGGGACAGAAATTAAACTTATTTCCTTCATCGATGAATCAGTTCTTGGATATTAATTTCTCTACAAAAGGATTAAGGTTAAGGATTTATAGGGTTTGGCAACTATACAAGAATATCAGTTTACCTCAATATAAATTGGCTGAAATTATTAATGATAATTCGATTAAAACTGATATTATAGTAGGTCATAAGGATCCTGTAGTAAAACCTGAACTTTGTGAAAAGTTTTATCTGAAAATCGAGGAAAACGCAACATTTCATAAAATTAAAGCGGGTCATGATTTATTCAGACCGCATGTAATTAATTTTTTTAAAAACAACATTTTTTAAGTGAAGTACCAAGAAACTGTAGATTTTTTATTTTCACAATTCCCTGCTTTTCAGAAGGACGGAAGTTCAGCATATAAGCCAGGTTTATCTAGGATATTTGAACTGTCGGAGCTTGTTGGTAATCCACATGAAAAGTTTAAAAGTGTTCATTTAGCAGGGACAAACGGGAAAGGTTCTACATCGCATATGTTAGCATCTGTTCTTCAGGAGGCGGGATATAAAGTTGGATTATTTACTTCGCCACATTTAAAAGATTTTAGAGAACGCATAAAGATAAATGGAGTAGAAATAGATGAAGAGTTTGTTGTTGATTTTGTTTCCAAATTTAAAATTTCAGCAAGCGAAATAAAACCCTCATTTTTTGAATATACTACTGTTATGGCCTTTGATTTTTTCGCAAAAGAAAAAGTTGATATTGCTATTATTGAGACAGGTTTAGGCGGTCGTTTGGACTGCTCCAATATTATTACGCCAGAGGTAGCTGTTATTACGAATATTGGTTTGGATCATGTTCAGTTTTTAGGGGGTACTTTGGGGGAAATAGCAAAAGAAAAAGCAGGGATTATTAAACATAATGTACCTGTTGTAATTGGAAGAAAGCAAGGTGAAACTGTTACTGTTTTTGATTTTTTCGCGATCCAAAATAAATCTAAAATATACTGGGCAGAAAATACGAATGTAGATTACAATTCGGATTTGAAGGGATGGTATCAAAAAGAAAATATAAAAACAGCAGTTTCAACTTTAAATATTTTACGAGAAGAAAGTTGGGATATCTCATTAGATTCTATTGAAAAAGGATTGTTGAATGTTGTTAAAAATACAGGTTTGAAAGGAAGATGGCAAAGTTTAGGCGAGTCTCCTAAGGTGATTTGTGATACTGGTCATAATGAAGATGGGCTCAAGCAAATAACTGCTCAATTAAGAGCTGAAAGCTACGAGCAATTGCATATTGTTTGGGGTATGGTTGATGATAAAGATGCAACTTCAATTCTTAAATTGCTTCCTAAGGATGCAAAGTATTACTGGTGTAAACCTCAAATTGGAAGAGGATTGGCAGTAAAAGACTTGGTTAAAGTAGCTCAGGAAGTAGGATTAGTGGGAGAGGAGTTTAATTCTGTGGAATTGGCAAAGAAGCAAGCTTTATCGATGGCAACTTCTAATGATCTGTTATTTATTGGGGGAAGTACTTTTGTGGTTGCTGAAGTGATTTAAATACTTTTAAGGTAGGCTTCAAAAACACACACTCTAGCTAGAGTGTGTGTTTTTGAAATTATATCCTTTTAATGTTTGTTCTCTGCGAAATCAGGGTAAGCCATTGCCCCATGTTCATGGTTGTCTAAACCTTGAATTTCTTCTTTTGGGGAAACTCTCAATCCAATTGTCTTTTTAATTGTAAAAAAGATTAGGAAGGATGACGATAAACAAAATATAGCAATTACTCCAATACCTATTAATTGATCAAAAAATTGTCCAATACCTGCTTTACTTCCAAGCAGTCCAACTGCCAATGTTCCCCATACTCCACAAACTAAGTGAACCGAAATTGCTCCAACAGGATCATCTAGTTTTAATTTATCAAGTGTTGTAATTGCAATAACAACTAATATACCTGCGATCATTCCAATAAATATTGCGTTTGTAGGTGACATTAAATTAGCTCCTGCTGTAATTCCAACTAATCCAGCTAAAATACCATTTAAGAACATTGAAATGTCATAGTTCTTATATCTAAATAATGTAAATGCAAACGCTGCAATCCCACCCGCAGCAGCAGCTAAAGATGTAGTAACAAGCACAAGTGAAGTTTGAGTTGGATCAGCACTAAGAACAGAGCCTCCATTAAAACCAAACCAACCTAACCAAAGTATTAGTACACCTGCAGTAGCCAAAGGCATATTATGACCTAGTATTACATTAGGAGTTCCATCTTCATTAAATTTCCCAATTCGTGGGCCTAGTAAATAAACTGCTATTAAAGCTGCCCAGCCACCAACTGAGTGAACAATTGTAGAACCTGCGAAATCATAGAATCCTAATTTATCTATGAATCCGCCTCCCCATTTCCAAGAACCCACAATTGGGTATATGATACCTACATATAGAATCGTAAATAACATGAAACTATCAATTCTAATTCTTTCGGCAACTGCTCCTGAAACAATTGTAGCAGCAGTAGCAGCAAACATACCTTGGAATAGAAAGTCAGTCCAATAAGTGTATCCAGCGTTGTAAGCTAAGTCTAAAATCTCTTCGCCATTAGTGCTATTAATTATTGGTGCGTTCAGTCCAAATAAGTCGATGAAATAGTCAGGTAATACGCCATAGAAAAATGAATTAGGATACATTAAATTAAAACCAATTAAACAGTATAGTAATAAACCAATACAGATAATAAAAAGGTTTTTAAATAAAATATTAATTGTGTTTTTTTGCCGCGTTAATCCTATTTCTAAAAAAGAGAAACCTAAATGCATGAAGAAAACTAGCGCAGTGGCTATCATCATCCAAACATTATTTATTGTTAATATTGTAGTATCCATTGTTGTTTTTTTAACCTAAAGTTTCTGTTCCCTTTTCTCCCGTTCTAATTCTATAAGTTTCTATAATATCAGAAACAAATATTTTTCCATCACCAACTTCTCCAGTTTTTGCAACATCGATTATTGTCTGAATCGTTTTTTCTTCAAAACTATCTGATACTACAATAGATAAATACCTTCTTTGAATATCACTAGTACTGTAGCTCACTCCTCTATAAACCATTCCGGTTCTCTCGTTACCTATTCCTGTCACGTCCCAATAAGTAAAGAAATTGACATCAATTGCGTGAAGAGCTTTTTTTAGCTCGCTAAACTTAGACTTACGGATTACGGCTTCGATTTTTTTCATGTGCTTAAATTTGGTGCAAAAATACTAACTTTTTTTATAAGTACAATTCTGAATCAAATTATTTGGAAATGTTATATTTAATAGTGAAAGGGAATTAATCAAGACGTTTGATATATATAATAGCATCAGTACAAAGTTTTAAACTTATCTATTTATTATTCATGACTATCATTTCTTGTTCTTTAATAGGGATGATGATTGTTCCTGATTTTAACTCTTCGTTGTACTTTATTCACAAAATTAGACTTAGTTTATTTTTTGATGTACACATATATATATATTAGTTAATTTTAAATGTAGGTATCTAAAGCAGTTTTTTTTGTATTACATCGATATTTATCGTATTTATTTGTAATGTCATATAACTTTTTATGCAGGCTATCGTAATGAGTTTAAACTACTTTTAAATGAGCCCTTTAAATAAGGATACAATTAACGGTATATTGGAATTAAGCGGAGGCGATGATTCTATGTTGATCGAATTGTTTGAGTTATTTCTGTTGGATACCAAAATACTAGTAGAAGGTATTGCCATTGCATTTAAAAAATCAGATTGGGATAAATTAGAATATGATTTACATACATTAAAAGGTTTGTGCGGAACAATTGGAGCAAATCCTTTATTTGAAGTTTGTAAAATATTAAATGAAAGGGTTAGAAATAGTGAATATGATAATCTAAAATCATTAATAGACCAATTATTTATAAGTCGTGAGGAGGTAGTGGATTACATAATAGCTAATTATAATGTTAAATATGCAGCATAAAGTATTCTTAATTGAGGATAATCCTACTGAAGGTTTTTTATTAAGACTGGCACTTAGTAGTATTAAAAACTTGGAAATTGTTCATTTTAAAACAGGTTCGGAATTAATGGACAAAATTTCAGAAAAACCAAGTATAGCAATTGTTGATTTAAACCTACCTGATATTTATGGTTTAGATTTAATTAAGGCGCTTAAAAAGGTTAGTCCAAAAACAAAAATAATTGTTGTTTCAGCACAAAGAGATGTTGATGTTATTTCAACTGTTCAGGCTGAAGGAACGCCATATTATTTAGTTAAAAGTGACAGTTGTTTAAAAAATTTGAAAGTAATTGTTGAAGATTTTTTATTTACAATGAATCATCAATAGTGTTTTTTTTTCATAGGTAGGTTAATTATAAAAAAAGAACAGTGTTTAGTGTTGTTAACTCTCTGTTTTTTTTGCTTGATATTTTCTGTTTAAGAAGGGATTTTGGAACACGGTTTGTATTGTTTATGAGAACATTTTAGATGGGAAATTTAAATTGTCTCATCTTAGAAAGTGATATGTGAATTTTGTTTCAGAATAATTATAAAAGCCTCAGAAGCGCAAAAAAAAAGACCGTCTTTGCAGACCGTCTTTAAAAAATAATAATAATTACCGTTTGTTAAACTTTAACAACCCAATTGTGTTTTTCATCCAATATTCCTCTTTTAATTGCTTCCAAATCTTCTTTTAATTTTAAGGAAATTGTTCTCTCGGAAACAGGAGGTAACATATAGTCAACACCTTTTCTTCCGAATCCTGAAATATGCGTAATCGTTACAGCAGTACCAGTTCCAAACATATCAGTTAATTCACCTGCTTCGTGAGATTCAATAATTTCATCAACGGTAAGTGCTCGTTCTTCTACTTTATAACCCAAGTCTTTTGCAATTTGCAGTACAGAATCCCTTGTTATACCTCCTAGAATTGTTTCTCCAGCAGGTGGTGTTATAATAACCCCGTCCATAATAACCATTAAATTCATGGTTCCACTTTCTTCAATGAATTTATGCTCGCTAGAATCTGTCCAGATTAGTTGGTCGTAACCTTCTTTTGCTGCGATTTGAGCAGGAAGTAATGAAGCAGCGTAGTTTCCAGATGCTTTTGCAAAACCTACACCTCCAGGAGAAGCTCTAGAATAAACATCTTCAACTTTAACTTTTACAGCTTTGTCGTAGTATTTATTTACAGGACAAGTAAATATGATCATTTTATACGTTTCTGATGCCGCAACACCGATGTATTGATCTGTAGCAAAAATAAACGGACGAATGTATAATGATCCATCTGCTTTTTTTGGAATCCACTCTTTGTCTATATTTACTAATTGACTCAAGCCTTCAAGCATGATTTCAGGATCAATAGCTGGCATGCATAACCTTGCACATGATCTATTTAGTCTTGCAAAGTTATCTAGTGGACGAAACAATACGATTTCACCGTCTTGACCAGCGTGAGCTTTCATTCCTTCAAAAACAGATTGTCCGTAATGAAGAGAGTTAAAAGCTGGGTTGAATTTTAAATCTTGGAATGGTAGTATTTCAAAATTTTTCCATTCGCCGTCAGCATAATCAGCCATAAACATATGGTCAGAAAATTCTCTTCCGAATTGAATAGAATCAAAATCAACCTCCCCTAATCTAGAGACTGTTGTTTTGTTGATGGTGATATTTGTTTTACCCATTTTAATTGATGATAATAGAACACACTAAATTAAAGAATAGAAACAATAAATCTCTATACAACAGCAACAAAAAGTTATAAAAGTGAAAAATAAAGTCTTTAATGCTATATTTTACTGTTTAGGTAATAGTAATTATCCTTCATTTTTATAACTCGATGTTTTTCTTATTGAAATCATTCCTTAGATTCACCAAAATTTAAAGTAGCTTGATTGTAATTATTTTCTTCTACATCGTTCTCAGTTGCTTCTTCAAGCTTGTCCATTTCAGGCGTGTGAATAGGCTTCAATAAATTGATCATTTTAACTTTTTCCGCAGTTAATCTATTACCAATAGCTTTTAGTCCTTTAACTGAAATAAAATCTTCAATATTAATGGTTTCTGGATCCTTCTGTTTTCCTTTAACTTTCCCAAATATTAATTCAATCACAGGTTTCCAATCCGTTGAAAATATTTCTAAATAAGAAGCTTCATTGTCTGTAATAAATGGAACTTGTCGATCTGTTAATTCAATTAAAAACCGCTTCGCATTAAATTGCTTTTTGTCACCGTCGTAATAAATTGCACTTATTGGTTTCTTAGGATTTAATTTTTCAATTAATAACATATCTTCATCAAAATGGCTAGATAAATCAAAGCCGAATAATTGGTAAGAACCATTTGCATTAATCGTTAAAATTTTATCTTCCCCTTTGAATTGTCCTAAAAACTGACCTCTGCCTTCTGTATTTAATCTTCTTACCGTATCATCAAACCATATTTTTCGAGCTGCGAGTGTTGAAACTCCAGCTTCTTTAAGCGTTACTTTTTTAACAGGATATTTAGATAACGTATTGCCCTGTGTAGCTCTTCCTTTTATAGCCATCGTACTGAAGTCATAATCAAAGTTGAACTTTTTAATTCCTGGGATTGGCTTTAAAATAACATGCACAACTTCAGCCTCTCCATTTGGATTAGCTGTGAAGTACATTAATGTAGAGCCAGGTGTGCCTTTAGTAACAGGGTATGCCTTATCTCTAGTTATCGAAGTTACGTTAAACCGCTTAACCATTGCTCGTCCTTTTTTGCCATCTTGGTATATTGCGTTATAAACTGTTCGTTTATCACCTTTTTTCCAGACTGAAACATGTACTATGTTTTTACCGAAAAATGCTTTTGTTTGAACTTTTGATACAGTCATGTTACCATCCGCGGTAAAAACAATTACATCATCAATATCAGAACAATCACCTAATAGCTCATCTTTTCTCATTCCATATCCAACAAAACCTTCCTCGCGATTAACGTAAAGTTTTTGATTTGCAACAACAACTTTAGATGCAACGATGTTTTCGAAAATTCTAATTTCTGTTTTACGTTGTTTATCTGCACCGTATTTCTTCTTAAGATTTTTATAATAATCTATAGAATAATCTATAATATTATCTAGGTGGAACTTAACTTGTTCCATTTCTTCTTCAATCTTTCTTATAGATTCGTCAGCCTTGAAACTATCGAATTTCGAAATTCTCTTAATTCTAATTTCAGTTAATCTAACAATATCTTCTTCTGTTACCTCGCGGTAGAATAGTTTTTTATATGGATCTAAACCTAAGTCAATTGCTTTAATAACAGCTTCCCAAGTTTCACACTCTTCAATGTCTCTATAAATTCTTTTTTCAATGAAAATCTTTTCTAGGGAATTGAAATGCCATTGCTCATTAAGCTCCCCCAATCTAATCTCTAACTCTCTTGTTAGTAAATGTTGAGTGTGTTCAGTGTCCCTTTTTAATATTTGGGTAACACCAATAAAGTGCGGTTTTTTGTCTTCAATAACTCCTGAATTCGGAGAGATGCTTAACTCACAATCTGTGAAAGCATAAAGTGCATCAATCATTTTATCAGGAGAAATATTAGGGGCTATATGGATTAATATCTCAACCTCCGCAGAAGTGTTATCTTCCACTTTTTTCACCTTAATTTTTCCTTTATCGTTCGCTCTTAGGATACTGTCTATTAAAGATGATGTAGTTGACCCAAAAGGAATTTCGGTAATAATTAATGTTTTTTTGTCATTTTTAATGATTTTAGCTCTGCATCTAATTTTACCGCCTCTTATACCATCATTATAGTTACTTACGTCAACCGTTCCTCCAGTTGGAAAATCAGGATATACTTGTATGTTCCTTCCTTTTAACCGAGCAATCGAAGCATCAATTAATTCATTGAAATTATGTGGTAAAATCTTACACGCTAATCCAACAGCAATTCCTTCAACTCCTTGCGCAAGTAATAGAGGGAATTTTACGGGGAGGGTATCTGGTTCCTTGTTTCTTCCATCATATGAATCTCTCCATTTTGTTGTTTTTGGATTAAAAACAACTTCTAAAGCAAACTTAGTTAATCGAGCCTCAATATATCTTGCTGCTGCTGCTCTGTCACCAGTTAAAATATTCCCCCAGTTTCCTTGGGCATCAATTAATAAATCTTTCTGTCCAATATGGACCATTGCATCCGTAATACTCATATCCCCATGTGGATGATATTTCATCGTATTTCCAACAATATTTGCTACTTTGTTATATCTACCATCTTCCAACTCACGCATGGAGTGCAAGATTCTTCTCTGAACAGGCTTTAATCCATCATTAATATGTGGTACAGCCCTTTCTAAAATAACGTACGAAGCGTAATCTAAAAACCATTCTTTATAGAATCCAGATATGAGCGTGGTGTCTCCAAGTTGGTCCGTAGGGACGTCATCACCATCATCGTTAGTTTCTAGTTCGTTTTCGTTTACAGGTTCGTCTTCGTTATGAATATCTTCGCTCATAATTAATCAATGTCATTTTAGCTATTACTTAGCTTCGTCGGTATTCTCTTGTTTCTTTGCAATTAATTCTGCCAGATCTTCTTCAACCACAAGGTTTCCAATGATGAATTTCTGACGGTCGGGGGTGTTTTTTCCCATATAAAAAGAAAGCATTTCTGAAATATTTGTATCCTTCCCAATTAAAACAGGATCTAGCTTAATTTTATCTGGAACAATAAACTCTTTAAATTCATTAGGTGAAATTTCACCTAAACCCTTAAATCTAGTGATTTCAGGTTTTTTCCCAAGCTTATTAATCGCATGTACTCTTTCTTCGTCACTGTAACAGTATATTGTTTCTTTTTTGTTTCTCACTCTGAATAGGGGAGTCTGCAAGATATACATATGCCCTCTTGATATTACCTCAGGGAAAAACTGTAAGAAAAAGGTTATTAAGAGTAATCTAATGTGCATTCCATCAACATCAGCATCTGTAGCGATGATTACTTTTTGATATCTTAAATCATCGGTGCTATCCTCAATATTTAAAGCGGCTTGAAGTAAGTTAAATTCTTCATTTTCATAAACAACTTTCTTTGTTAGTCCAAATGAGTTTAAGGGTTTCCCTTTTAAACTAAATACAGCTTGTGTATTCGCATCTCTACATTTCGTAATTGATCCTGAAGCAGAATCTCCTTCAGTAATAAATAACATTGTGTCTTTGGAGTTTTCCTTTCCATCTTGAGCATGAACTCTACAATCTCTAAGTTTTTTATTGTGCAGATTCGATTTTTTTTGTCGATCTCGCGCCAGTTTTCTTATTCCAGATAATTCTTTTCTCTCCTTTTCGGCCTGTTGAATTTTACGAAGAATTTTATCGGCAGTACTTGGATTCTTATGAAGGTAATTATCAAGAGCTGTTTTCATGAAATCTCCAACAAAAGCTTTCATGGACATTCCATCTGGCTCAATTTCGTGAGAACCTAATTTTGTTTTTGTTTGTGATTCGAAAACAGGCTCAATAACTTTAACTGAAACAGCTGCAACAATACTTTGCCTTACATCTTGAGCATCAAAGTTTTTATTGAAAAATTCTTTGATAGTTTTAACTAAAGCCTCTCTAAAAGCACCTTGATGTGTTCCTCCTTGAGTCGTATGTTGTCCGTTTACAAAGGAATAATATTCCTCACCGTATTTCTTTGCATGTGTCATTGCAACCTCAATATCGTCCCCTTTTATATGGATAGTTGGATAAAGAGCTTCAGCACTTAAATTAGCTTCAAGTAAATCTTTCAATCCATTCTCAGAAGCAAACTTATCACCGTTAAAGTATATTGTTAATCCTGGATTCAGATAAACGTAATTCCACAACATGGTTTCTACATGTTGATTTCTGTATTGATAGTTTTTAAAAATAGTTTCGTCTGGGACGAAAGTCATCTTTGTACCTTTTCTTTTTGGGGATTCTTCAATGACTGATTCTTCTGCTACTACGCCAGTATTGAAAATCACATGTTTTATTTTTCCATCTCTGACGGATGTTACTTCAAAAAATTGGGAAAGTGCATTTACGGCTTTTGTCCCAACACCATTAAGTCCTACTGTTTTCTTAAAAGCTCTAGAATCGTATTTACCTCCTGTATTTATTTTAGAGACACAATCAACTACTTTTCCAAGCGGAATCCCTCTACCGTAATCTCTTACTGTTACTCTTTTATCACGAATTTTAACTTCGATAACCTTTCCGTTACCCATTACAAATTCGTCAATAGAGTTATCAATAACTTCTTTTAAAAGAATGTAAATCCCGTCATCTGGCTGTGAACCATCACCAAGCTTACCAATATACATACCAGGTCTTAGTCTTATGTGTTCTTTCCAATCGAGAGATCGTATATTATCTTCAGTATATTCAGCCATTCCAACGCAGTTTTTGGATAGGGTATAAAAATAACATTCTTAAAAGCTTTAAAGGCTTTGCAGCTTGATACTTATTAACATTTTTCATGTTTATTTTCCACAACTGTCCTTAATTGGATAATTGCTAGATTAAACAATTCTCAATTTGGAATACTTGTTTATCTTTGCCAATTCAAAGAAGGGAATCATGAAAATAGCACTATTAGGTTACGGTAAAATGGGGAAAGAAATTGAGAAAATAGTTGTTTCTCGAGGACATGAAATTGTACTTAAAATCGGTGTTGATAATTTGAGTGATTTAAACGAATCGAACTTGTCTAAAGCCAATGTTGCTATTGAATTTAGTACTCCTGGTACAGTTTTTTCAAACATTCAACTTTGTTTTAAATGTAATGTGCCTGTTGTTGTGGGAACGACAGGTTGGTTAGATAAATTGGATGGTTGTATCGAACAAACTAAATCAGGGGCAGGATTGTTTTATAGTTCTAATTTTAGTGTTGGTGTAAATATATTTTTTGAATTAAATCGTAAGTTAGCGCAATTGATGAATCCATATTCTGATTACAAAATCGAAATGGAAGAAATTCACCACACTCAAAAATTAGATGCTCCAAGTGGAACTGCAATTACTTTAGCAGAAGGTGTGATTGAAGGAATAGAAAATATTAAGGGTTATACAAACATAGGAACTGTTTCTAAAGAAAATGTAGGTATTATTTCTAAGAGAATAGAAAATGTTCCTGGTACGCATGTCGTTACTTACGAAAACGAAATTGACGAAATTTATATTCGACACACGGCACACAACAGAAAAGGGTTTGCTTTAGGTGCTGTGTTAGCTAGTGAGTTTATGAACGGGAAATCTGGTTTTCACGGAATGAAAGACCTATTAGCTGTTTAATAGTCTAAGGGAATTCAACTAAAAGTAAACCATCTTTATCAATCTCTTTGAGCTTAACGTGGTGAATTGTATTTACAAGTTCTTGCTTGTAGGGTGTTTTAACTTTTACGTAATTGGAAGTAAATCCAGTCATGTAAATATTGTTCTCTTCGGCTTCAAAAAGGACATCGAAGGATTTTCCAACATTTTCTTCGTAGAAGGCTCTCTTCTTTTTCGCTGATAGAATTCTTAGTCGTTTACTTCTATTATCTCGATCAGCCTTAGAAACAGCGTTTTCCATATCAGCAGCTAAAGTATTGTCTCTTTCAGAGTAAGAAAAAACATGTAAATAGGAGATGTTTAAATCTTTTAAGAAGTCATAAGTTTCCATGAATAATTCTTCTGTTTCACCGGGGAAACCAATAATAACATCAACTCCAATGCAGCAATGAGGCATAAGGTTTTTAATGGTTTCAACACGCGTTTCGTATACATCACGCTTATATCTTCTACGCATTTTTTTTAGCAATTGAGCAGATCCTGATTGTAATGGAATGTGAAAGTGAGGGACAAATTTATCGCTTTTTGAAACAGTATGAATAATTTCATCGGTTAGTAAATTTGGTTCTATTGAGGAAATTCTAATTCTTTCAATACCCCTTAATTGATCAAGCTCCTTAACGAGTCCGTTAAAGTCTTCATCATTGTGTCGACCAAAGTCACCAATATTTACGCCTGTAAGTACAATTTCTTTAGCATCGGTATTGGCTACAACTTCGTTAGCAACTTGCATTGTTTTCTTAATCGAATTACTTCTGCTTTTTCCTCTAGCTAATGGTATTGTACAGAACGAGCAAGAGTAATCACATCCGTCTTGTACTTTTAAAAAAGTTCTAGTCCTATCTCCGCTTGAAAATGATGGGAAAAATTCGTTTACATTATTAATATTTCCATCTAGGATTATTGATGTGTTTTCGATTTTGGATTCTATATTTTTAATATGTTCTAAGATGTTAAATTTTTCATTTGCTCCAAGTACCATATTTACACCAGGTATCTCTGATATTTCTTGAGGTTTTAATTGTGCATAACATCCGATAATTGCAACAAAAGCATGAGGGTTTATTTTCTTTGCTTTTCTTACAATCTGTTTGCATTTTTTATCTGCATTATCCGTTACTGAGCATGTGTTGATGATGAAAATATCGGGTTGTTCTTCAAAGTTTACTTTTGCGAAACCTCCATTTTCAAATTTTCTAGCGATACTAGAAGTTTCGGAGAAGTTTAACTTACAGCCGAGTGTATAAAATGCAACTTTTTTGTATTGAATCATTGACTACAAAAATACAAAATTAATAAGGTATTCTGTAATACAATTTTTCATCTACTATGAATAGTATTTTGTTTAAAGTAGTTTATGATGTTTAATTGATACATCCAAGGCGATATTTTGGTTTGGATGTATCATTGTAATGAAATAGGAAAGTATGAGTCTTGAAACTGAAATTTATGATGAATTATAATAGTTGTATTTATTAATGAAGTTTGACTTAGTAATTTCAGTATTAAATGGCAGGTATAATCAAAACTCGGTCTACTTATTTTAAAAGGATCGAGAGCAGGCTTCTTAGCTTTTTTAATTATATTATTCGATAGAATACACATACCATCTTTACTAGACGAATAGAAGATGTTATTAAATGTCAATATTTACTTCCTTTTGTAATAGGTTTTTTGTATTTTTGCAGACTGAAATTAATTTTTATTTAAATCGGCTACGCGTAGCCAAACATTTATTGCATTATGGCAACTAAAATTAGATTACAAAGACAAGGACGTAAAAGAGCAGCAATTTATCATATTGTAGCTTCAGATCCTCGTAACAAAAGAGATGGAAAGTATATCGAAAGATTAGGTATTTACAATCCTAATACTCATCCTGCAACTGTTGAATTAGATTTTGAAGCTGCTGTAAAATGGATTGGTGTTGGTGCTGAAATGACTGATACTGCTAGATCAATTCTTTCTAAAGAAGGAGTTCTTTTAATGAATCATTTAAAAGGTGGTGTTAGAAAAGGAGCTTTAACTGAAGAACAAGCGGAAGCGAAGTTCGAAGCTTGGAAAAAAGAAAACGGTGCTAAAGGTGATGCTATTGTGAAGACACTTGCTGAAACTAAAGTTGCTGACCAGAAGAAAGCATTTGCTGCTGAAACAAAAATTAAGGAAGATAGAGCTGCTGCACTTGCAACTGCTGCATCTGAATTAGCTGCTTCATTAGCTCCTGTAGTTGAAGAAGTTGTTGCTGAAGAGGCTCCTGTTGCTGAAGAGGTTGTTGCTGAAGTAGCTCCTGCTACTGAAGAAGCTGCTCCTGAAGCAGATGAGAAAGCTGCAGAGTAAAATTTACAATTTTCGATATTGAAAAGGCTGTCCAAAAGACAGCCTTTTTTTTTATTATTTCGAGAGTGGCAACAAAATTATCCGATTTCGGAAGTTTTTATTTTTTTTAAATAAATACCAAAATTTTTATTGAATTGTATAGATCAATAACTAGATTAGTTAAGTAATACTTTAAGAGTATACTGTTGCGCTCCATTGTCAAGTAGTATGAAGTAAGTGCCATTTGATAGTGTTTTTCTAGAAGTGAATGAAGCTGATCTTTGTTCTATAAGTTTACCAGTGCTGTTATATATTTTAATTGTACCATTATGATAATTGTCGATGAATATTTTGTGGTTAACCATTCTAACTTTGGGCGAGTTATTAGCATAGGGTACTATAGGTTTTTGAAATAAAATTATTGTCTCATTTAAAGAAATTTCACTAACTCTAATATGTATTATTTCTGTTGATGTGTTTTTAAAACGGTGGTGATATAACTTGCTGATGTTAGTCGAAATCGTTGTCTCATTTGTGAAATTTATTCCATCAGAGGAGGTTTCTATCAAATATTCAAAAGTGTTAATTTCTTCTCCTATTTTCCAGTTGATTTCGATAAACTCTTCAGCACGTTTTACATCATAGGAGATTAATTCCACTGTTAAAACATTTAGTTCTCGTGTATTAATTGTCCATTTGGAGAATGAACTAATATTAGATAAGGTGATTTTGTTCTGCTTAACGATACCATTCATTTTCAGCCAATTTACACCATCTTCTGTTGCCCAAAGTGCTAAATTGTTGGTGTCTAAATTATTGAGTTCAGATTTGAAATATTGCATTTCTAAAGTTGCATGTAAATTTGTATTAATGGATGGACTGATATTAAAATTTTTGTAGGCGGATGAATATCCAGCGATCTCTATCACGTTAAATTTTCGAACTATTTCAGTTTCGCCCATTGAAATTGTATTATTGATAGTAATTCCAATTCCACAAAAATTATTACTTTGATTTTGATCGATAACCTTCGAAGTTGAAATTTCACCAGCTTGGTCTCCTTTGAAATAACTGTTTTTATTTTCGTTTTGAATAAATGCTTGATCTTGTAAGTAAAATACAGCGGAATTTAAAACAATGTTTCCTGAATCCATCTGTAAAGTATCGTGAAGTGATATGTTTGTGAGAATTTGTAAGTTGTTTGAAGCTTTATTAATAGTGGTTTTTGCTAAATAAATACTTCCATTTCCACTGATTTTTTGTGCTAAAGTATCTTTAAAAATTAGCTCGCCATCCGTCACCTTAAATTCACCATCACATTGTAAATCACCGGTGATAGTAACGATTTCATTGTAATCTAATAGGAATAATCCAGTTGACTTTATAGTAATATTCCTGAATTTTTTTTCTTGTAATTGTGATTGAAAGATTACAGAATCTTCAATTGTTAGAACATCTACATATGATTCTTCTCCTTTGAAATTCATAATTCCTTTTCTGACAAGAAGTGAATCAATGTGTAGTGTTCCAATATTTGCTTTAGTAAATGTTTCTCCAGTTTTGTCAACGATCACATTGTGGTATTTCGAGATTTTGAAACGTTGTTTTTTAACTCCGTTGTAGATGAAGGTACTTGAGCCTGCTTTAATTTTTCCGCTTGAATTTCCATCTCCTGCTAAGTAAAACTTTCCTGTTGTTAAGTCGCAGTTCCCTGGTCCATTCCAATCTCCTTTCACAATGACTACTTTATCAAGAATATTTAAATGAATAGAGGATTCGGCTAGGAGTAAAGTTCCGTCAATATTTAAAGTGTCCCCGTTTAAAATTATATATGCTGAATCTACAGCACCATCATCAATTGTGAGATTTCCATATCTAGGAGCGCAAGATATTGTTTGATTTTGCTTTCCCGCATAACGTACAAATGAGGAATTGTTTAAGTTGATACTGTCTTTATGTAAATTAGGCGGGAAGTTGATTTTACGGTTACTGAAATTATGACCCAATATAAAAACACCATTCTGCTCAATATTCAAACTAGCCAAAACTGATAAATTTGTTCTAAATGAATCAGTTTTAAATGTGCTTTTCTCGTAAATATCTAATTGTCGCAATATATTAATATCACTGTGAATAATTTTCTGCCCTTCGTTACTAAATATAACATGGTGAAACCTGTTAAATGATTTTGATATATTTTGACTGCCAATTTTATCAAAGCAGACGATATTAGGGTTTTTATGAAAATTGTATTTTCCAGAAATATGGATACTATCCATTTGTAATTTTAGTTCGGAATTTATTTCCGCAATAAATGAATCAACATCTAAAGCTTGCGCGATTACTAATTGCGCGAAATTGTATAGTTTTTTCGCTTTTATTTTGGGAATAAATAGAGGGTTATTTCCGTTAATAATACTTTGATTGCTCGTGAATTTGAAGTTGCAAGTGTTTCCTTTACAACCAATAAATTCACCGTTATTGGTGATGTTTCCAGTAACAATAGGATCTGCTAGACTGTTGTTTTTAAAAGCTCCTGTTGCTGAAATTAGAATATTATTAAAAGTAGGTTGGCTTTGATCTTTATATAGGACTAAACTTCCATGTAAATAGATGTAGTTCTTAAAAATAGGATCACTACTTCCTATGATTAGTAATCCGTTTTCTTCAATAATAGTATTGTTTACCGTTGCACTTCCTAGAATTAAACTTCCGTTTTTAATAATCAAAGTATTTATTAAGTTTTTTCCATTTAGTGAACATGTATCAGTTTTTAGATTGTTGTATATTAGAGAATTATAGTTCATCTTTTTAATCAACTGTTTTTTAGATCCGTTGTATATGATTGCTTTGTGATTAATTATTTTCCCGGAACCACTTAAATCACCAGTTATGAATAAACTATCACATTGAATAAGACTTAGTTTAGTGTTTGGATAAAGTTCTATATTTCCAAGTTGCATATTCATAGGGAGTTCTGTATTTGCTTCAACGAGTAATTTTGAGTTAGAACTAAATTTGTATTGTTTAAAAAACGGGAAGTCATGAGCTGTTTTTAAGCTTAGTTGCGTGGTTTTGTAAACAACTAATGTATCAGTACCTGTATATCTTTTGGTAAGTATAAAACGATCGCATGATAACACTAGCTTGCCGAATTTATTGTTGGAAATTACTGGAGGAATGACGTTTCCTTTGTATGAGAATACGACTGTATTAGTTGCAAGAGGCGTAAGTGAGTCTATTTCTATATCGCTGGTTTTTCCTTTGAATTCTAAATAACCTTTGTTAATTAAATTGCCTCCTGATATTACTGTTGCAATTAGGGAATCTGAATTTACAAGGGTGCCGTTGAAGGAGATCGATTTTAATTTCAAAGGATGTTTAGAGAAAATAAATGCGTTTTCTAAAAAGTTAATATTGCCGGTTCTCCAATTTATTTCACCTTGATTATTTAGAAGTGTTTGGATCTTTAATTCTTCATTATATGGGTTATCTACAGTTCCATTGTTTATTAATTGTCCGAAATTTTTAGTGCCACTTTTTGATGAGAAATTAAGGGTGAAATTATTTATAAATGCTTCTGATACAATCAGTTTCACTTTTCCAATACTCAAAATTCCATTATTTGTGAACTCAACTGTTGTCAAATTACCCAAAGCGGTACCTGTAATTTCAGCATGATTTGAACTCTTAATGCGTTGGGCTTTTAAATGGTTTGATGCAGACTTATAAAAGAGTGTTCCTTGTAGGTTTAAGGATTTACAAACCGCTGAGGAAGTATTAATGTTTATGGTGTCATTATGGGTAATGATTACGGTGTCGTTCTCTGTAGGTACTTTTAAGGTGTTCCATGTTTGAATAGTATTCCAATTACCGGACTTTATACTTGTAATTGTTTCCGAAAAGCAATTTAAGCTACTTATGACTAGAAGGGTAATTAATGATTTTTTCATTTTGATTAATTTTTCAGCGTCGAAACTATTCATCATTGCAAAAAAAGTGTGCGTCATTTTGGAAAAAAAGTTGAAACTGATGAAAGAATCGTTAAATTGGTCATGGGAAAACTAAATAGAATAATAAAAAGGATATGATTCGCGCTGTAGTAATTGATGATATAGAAAAATTCAGAAAAAACTTGATCCAAGATCTTCATGATTATTGCGATCATATTGAAATTGTAGGTGAAGGGGATGGAGTGATCAACGGAGCCAAGATTATTAATGAAACCAAACCTGATTTAGTATTCTTGGATATTCAAATAAATCAGGGGACTGCTTTTGATTTACTTGAAGTAATTGGGGATGTTGATTTCAAAATAATTTTCACAACTGCTTCAGATGAATATGCGATTAAGGCCTTTAAGCTATCAGCAATTGATTATTTATTAAAGCCTATTGATGTTGACGATTTGCAAGCTGCTGTAAAAAAGTTTGAGGAGGGAAATAAAGATGATTATGGTTTGTTAAGTGCCAATGTAAAGGAAACCATAAGTAAAAACAAAAGATTGGCGCTGCACTCTCAAGATAAAATTGACGTAGTTGAAATTGGAACAATTGTAAGGTGTGAATCCAGCGTAAATTATACGACTTTCTATTTTGAAAATGGAAAGAAGACTTTATTAACTAAAACTTTAAAGGAATTTGATAAGATGTTATCTGAATTTGGCTTTTATCGAGTACATCAGAGTCATTTAATTAATTTAGATTTTTTAAAGGAATATATAAAAACAGATGGGGGTTACTTATTGATGAAAGACGGTACGTCAGTACCAATATCATCAAGGAAAAAACCTTTAGTTTTAAAATTATTGAAAGGGATTATTTAAGCCTTCTGTATCTTGAAAGAAGATTAATTATCCTAATTTATTAAGTGAGAAAAGTGAAATACTTAACCAATTTTTAATTCATTAAATGAAAAATATTTTATCAGTTTTGTTAATTGTTCTATACGGTGCAGCTCAAGCTTGTATTTGTGAAGAATTGAGTTTTTTAACATTACAAGAATGCGGAAAGTATGACTGGATTGCATACGGGGTAGTGGGTGAAGTTGAAACTTGTCCTGAAGGAGTCGTAAGTTTTCATCCTTTAAAGATTTATAAAGGAAAATATTCAAAGCAAGTTGAAGTCGAATTGAATTGTGACATCGATTGTGTTCCTGATGTTAATACAGGAGAAACCTGGTTATTTTATGCAGAAAAAGATAATGCTCAGAATTTGCGTGTTGGTTTCTGTGGACACTCAAGAAAGCAATTACCGGATTCTATTCAAGATTTTCAAGGCGAATTTAATGGAAGAACTTTTAAGGGTGAATTACAATTTCTAGAGGAAAATTTTGAGGTTGCAAGAAAAGTTAGAGGAATCAATTTAGAGCAACGTAAATACGAAAAAGTAGATCCAAAATTAGTGCCATACCTAATTGGAATAGGTTTGTTGTTTATGTTAATTGGTTATTTCGTGTTTAATAAAATCGTTGAAAAAAATAGGTAGTATTTTTACTTTATTAATAAAGGAAAAATACTATTAGTAAATAAGCCTTATGAAAACCTTGTGTAAGGAATGTCTTTTTCTAGTGTTTTCTTGATGAAAAACTTTGTACTTCCATTCACAATATATACTTCGATGTTGTGCCCCTCGCAAATCTCCATTGCTTTTATTTTAGTAGTCATACCACCAGTTCCAAGTCCGTCATCAAGCTCTTCAATGAATGGCTTAACGTCATCTAAATCAGTAACTTCTTTAATTAGTTCAGCGTCAGGATTTGTGTGTGGGTTAGAATTGTAAATACCACTAATATCGGAGGCAAGAATTAGTTTTTGTGCACTAACTAAAACCGCAACTAATGCGGATAGGGTATCGTTATCACCTAAAATACCTAGTTCTTCTATAGCTACCGTATCATTTTCATTAATAATAGGAATATAATCGTGTGCTAATAGAGTTGTTATCGTGTTGTAAGTATGTTCTCTTGAAATTGGATCAGCAAAATCATGATGTGTTACCAAACATTGCGCAATTTTCAAACCGAAATCTGTGAAAACTTCATTGTAAAGTTGCATTAATTTAGGCTGTCCTATTGCGGATAGCGCTTGTTTAGAGGTTACAAGATCATCTTCATCTTCAGCAGTTAGTTTGTCAAATTGCTTAGCAGCTGCAATAGCTCCAGATGAAATTAAAATCACGTCATATTCATCCTTTAATTCGATGATTTGACGAGCGATATCTTCCATTTTTCCACGGGAAATAATTTTAGTACCTCCAGTTAATGTAGATGTTCCAATTTTTACGGCAATTCTTTTTTTTAAACTCATACTTAGTAGTATTTTAACCTCTAATTTGTCCGTTACCCTTTATAAACCATTTATTAGTTACTAATTGTCCTGAGCTAACAGGTCCTCTGAAGTGTAATTTTTGAGTGCTAATTGCGATTTCGGCACCAAAACCAAGCTGCCCTCCATCTGTGAATCTTGAAGATGCGTTATGGTAAACACAAGCACAATCAACTTCGTTCTGGAAATCTTCAGCAATTGAATCGTTTGATGCAATTATTACCGCAGAATGACCTCCACAATATTTATTAATTGTTTCAATAGCGTTATCCATATTCTTAGCCTCGCTAATTAAAATTTTAGCTGATAAAAATTCTTGAGCATAAACATTTTCTTGCATTTTTGTTACTCCTGCAATTTTTTCCAATTGCTCGCCATCAACTAAAACTTCCATTCCGATCTTAATTAATTCTCGAACTAAAAGCTCAGCTTTATTTTTAAAATCTGGAATCTTTGTATTGATAATCACTTTATCGGTGGCATTACAAACACTAAGTCTGCTTTTACCATTGATAATAATATCAACAGCCATATCAAAGTCGCACTTATCATGGACATAAACAAAGTTGTTACCTCTTCCACTAATTATTAATGGAACATCAGTGTTTTGCTTGATATAGTTGATTAGCCCTTCTCCACCTCTTGGGATAATTAAATCTAATTTATGTGTATTTTCTTTTAATAATTTTTGAGTAGCAACTCTATCGATATCTAGATAATTTACGTAATCAGTTGGAATACCATTTTTTTCTAATGCTTTATGCCAAAGATCAACTAAAGCAATATTAGATTTTTTACTCTCTTTTCCTCCTTTTAATAAAATTTTATTTCCACCTTTAAAAGCTGTAATAGCAGCTTCTATAGTAACATCAGGACGAGATTCGTAGATAATTAAAATCCTCCCAAAAGGAACTAGTTTGTTTTGCACAAGCATTCCGTTTGGATGCGCATATTCGTGTAAAACTTTTCCCTGCGGATCTTCGTGAGTGATTACATCTAATATAGATGCTACCATACCATCCACTTTTTTTGAGTCAACTTTTAATCGGTCAATTAAAGTTGGATCTATATCTCCAGCAAGTTCTAAATCTATTTTATTTGCTTCAATAATTACTTCTTTATTTTCAGCAATTAAATCCGCTAAATCTTGAAGTGTTTTATTTTTAGTTTCTGTTGAAAAAATCATAAGTATGTGATATGTCTTCTAATTTACGAATTCCCTAGCTCAATAGCACGATGATAAGCAGCGAATATTCCTTTTTTAATATTTGACTTTACTTTATTGTCTTCAAATGTATTAATTGCGGCTATAGTAGTACCTCCTTTCGAGCATACTCTGTCGATCCATTCAGAAGTTGAATCATTTTTCTGATTAAATAAATCAACTGCTCCATCAAAAGTTTGACAAGTAATTGTTTTTGCGTCCACGTCTGAGAACCCCATTTCTTTTGCGGATTCCATCATAGCCTCCATGAAGTAAAAGATATAAGCAGAACCACTTCCTGATAATCCAGTTGATTTATCTATATCTTCTTCAGATTTAACCTGAATAGCTTTTCCTGTTGAACCAAGCAAACCTTTAACAATTGCTATTTCTTCTTCAGAGACTTGATCAGATCCTGTGAAAGTTGTCATTCCTTTGTTAATCATTGCCGGTAAATTAGGCATTGATCTAATAATTTTATCTAAACCTAGTGCTGTTTGAATAGTTGATATTTTAACACCAGCCATTACTGAAATAATTACTTGGTTCTTTCTAACAAAAGGTTTAATTATTTTAAAAACATCCGCACAATGAAAAGGTTTAACAGCAACCATTATGATATCTGCTGTAGCAACACAATCTTCAGGATTTTCGAAAACATTAAATTGAGGCTCAGCCTTTTTTAATCGATCTATATTTTCAGTTCCTTTTTCCAAAACCATAATAGCATCGCTTAAAAGCTGCGCATTATGAATTCCTTTTGCATAGGTTAATCCCATGTTTCCTCCCCCAATAACCAATAACTTCATACTTGAAAAATTAGAAAACAAATGTACTTAGACTTAAGGGAGTATCAAAATAATTTGCCTTGTCCTTTGTCTGAGAGATTGTCTGGAGTCTTTAAATTTAGATCAGGATGGTGCTTGTTAATTTGCTCGATAGTATATTTAACAAGGATTGCGCTAAAACTTCTGAGTTGATCAGGTTGATGAATCATAAAGTAAATTTTATTCAAACCTTTTTTAATCCACTCATCTAACTTACGCACCCATTGATCAATTCTCTTGTAATCCGTGGCAATGAGTCCATTTCCTACAAATCGAATATAGGCTGTATTATTGGTGATCATCTGATGAATTACATCTCGTCGTCCTGCTGTATCTGTGATTACATGCGCAATATTGTACTGATTTAATAATGAGCCAAGTTCAGAAGTTTGGTTTAATTCGGGATTTCTAATCTCGAAAGCATATTCTTGCTCTATTGGTAGATATTGAATGAATTTTTCTAATTCAGTAAGACGTTTAGCAGAGAAATTATTTTGAAGAAGTAAAAAAGAGGTTCCTGCCTTTTGTTTCATTGTATCAATTGCTAAAACATATTGGTTCAGTCTTTCGAGTACATCTTTTGATAATAAATCTTTTCTTTGGGAAATAATCTGCGGTACTTTAAAGGATAATCGAAAATCATCACCAACTGCTTCTTTCCAAGTATTCATTGTTTTTGGAGCAGGTATACCATATCTAGTAGCGTTAACTTCAACAGTAGAAAATTGTTTTGCGTATTCTTTCAGGAAGTTTTTTTGAGGTGTTTTTTCCGGGTAAAATTTTCCAACATAATCTTTGTCCGACCATACAGAACAACCTACATAAATTTGAAGTTTATTTTTTTGATCGGGATTAATAAAACCTTTGTTAAAAGGAGAACTTTCTGGTAGTTTAAAATCTACCTGACTAACATCATTTAAAAAACCATACTTCATATTTTGTAAAAATAAAATATTGCAAATGAATCTGTTACTTTTTTTGCACAATATGTTATGTGTGTAAATCTCAAATTTATTTACTATGCAGTTATTAAAAGTAATTAGTTGTTTTGCGATAATATCAACATGTTTAGTAGCGGCTATATATTGGTCGTCCGATCAAAAACAAAACGCTGTTGAGTTTGAGCTAATTCGTGATGTTTCTGTAGCACCAGATGTATTCTTTTTTGATGCTACCAAACCTTTTGCTTTACATACTAAAAAGGGCTCAGTTGTTTATGTAACAGCAAATTCTTTTGAGTTCAATGATGGAAGTGAAGTCAAAGATAACGTAGAACTTAGTTTCAAAGAGTACCATAATGTTATTGATGTAATAAAATCTAGAATTAAAATGAGTTATGATTCAGCAGGAGTTAAATATTATTTGCAATCTGCAGGAATGTTTGTTGTTACGGGGGAAAGTAACGGAAGAGAAGTGGTGTTAAAAAATGATAAAGTTTTACAAGTAGATCTTTTAACTAAAACATATGGAGGGAAATTTAATTTTTACAAGTTTGAGAATGACGCGTGGAGGTTTCTGCATAAAGACATGAGTTTTTCTTCGCCAAATAAAAATAGAATTGAGGAGGTAGAAGAAGCGATTTTAAGTGTAAATAATAAGATCAACAAAATAAAATCGGAAATGCCTTTCAAACCAAAATCAATTGATAATAATCAATTAAATGTTAAAATTGATTTTAATACTGAAGAGTTTCCCGAATTAGCGGGTTTTAATGATGTGATTTTTGAGTTTATTGATGAAAACGTGAATGCGGAGGGACTTGAGAATATTGATTGGGATTATGTTGAAATTTCAAAACAAGAAAGTGGTATTTATCAGCTCTCTATCTATAATGATGGAAATAAATATATT
>MDTF01011500.1_pt1 | contig 41134 bp, 35 predicted proteins | sample 811191 | NCBI WGS metagenome assembly MDTF01 (sample SAMN05326649, study PRJNA326480) | marine metagenome | isolation source: seawater | place: Southern Ocean | collected 2011 | reverse complement strand
TTCTGGTTCCGGTTCTGGTTCCGGTTCTGGTTCCGGTTCTGGTTCCGGTTCTGGTTCCGGTTCTGGTTCCGGTTCTGGTTCTGGCTCTGGTTCTGGTTCTGGCTCTGGTTCCGGTTCCGGTTCTGGTTCCGGTTCTGGTTCCGGTTCTGGTTCCAGTTCTGGAACTGGTTCTGGTTCTGGTTCTGGTTCTGGTTCTGGTTCTGGTTCTGGTTCTGGTTCTGGGTCTGGTTCTGGTTCTGGTTCTGGTTCTGGTTCTGGTTCTGGGTCTGGTTCTGGTTCTTCTAAATCATTAGAGTTATTAATATGGTTTAGTTTTTTTTTAATAACCTTTTTCAAATTTTTCTTCATCTTTTAAATAAAATAAAATATTTTATTTTATTTAAATTAAATATGATGATTAAATTTACTTATTTTTAGCAAGTAATCTTAACATTGATGTTCTTGACCCTGATGATTCGTAATTATTAAATTTTTTTTTACTTACTTCACAATTTTTATCATATGATAAATAACAATTACTTTTGAATGTTTTTTCTAAAGAAGTTTTTTTTCGTACAATATTAGATAAAAATAAAGAATTATCAGGCGTATGATATTTACCAGCTGTATCTTTTATTTCAAAATTATTATTTGTATTAATACTAGTTCCAGCTGCAAAAACATTTATTTTTTTGCCTAGTTTTGGTTTAATATTTATTACACCATTGCTATGTGATCCTGCATAATTATTATAAGTATTTGAAATGTAAGTCATATATATATATATATATATATATATATATATATTTTTTTTAATCCAACTCTTTTTGTATTTTTGCTATTTTTTTTTCTTTTATATTTTGATACAGTATTCAATATATATTGTATTATACAAAAATATTTAATGCTATATTTTTTTTTTTTTTGTTCTATTGGATGTATTTGAATTATGTATTTTTTTACTTGAATTGTTAGTAAGATTCAAAATACTATTTAAAATACTATTACTTGATTGTTTTTGTTCTTGTTGTTGTGTTACATCATTATCTTCTAGTGTTTTATCATTATCGTCTATCGTTTCACCGGATTGTTTTTCTTGTTTTGTTTGTACATTGTCTTCATCATTTTCTGCTTGTTCTTCTTGGTCTGATTGTTCTTCGCGTTCATCATTTTCTGCTTGTTCTTCTTGTTCTGCATGTTCTTCGTGTTCATCATTATATGATTGTTCTTCTTGTTCTTCTTGTTCTGCATGTTCTTCGTCTTCATCATTTTCTGCTTGTTCTTTGTATTCATCATTTTCTGATTGTTCTTTGTCTTCATCATTTTCTGATTGTTCTTCTTGTTCAGCATGTTCTTCGCCTTCATCATTTTCTGCTTGTTCTTCTTGTTCAGCATGTTCTTCGCCTTCATTATTTTCTGATTGTTCTGCTTCTTCTTGTTCTGGTTCTGGTTCTTTTTCTTCAAAATTATCAGACATATTTTCGTCTAAAGATTTATTTTTTTTCAAATAATAATCTCTGCATTGCGTATCTATATCGTCAACCTCTTTTTTAATTTCAACAATTAATTTATTATATATATCATTTAAATAATACAAAAATAAGGTAATTTTTTTAAATGTTATATAAACATTATCAATATAAATTTCGTGTAAATCATTAAATGATAGTTGTTCATTCAAAACATTGATTGTTTTTTTATTAGAACTATAAGTGGTAGATTTCGGATCTTCATTAGATAATTTTTCATCATCAGACGAATCTTCATATTGTACACCAACTAAACTTTTATCAAATTCAGAAGCTTTATTATGATCTGTTTCTAAAGCAGAATCATTAGAATCATTAAAATCAAATAAATCTTGTTCTAAAATTATTTTATCAAAATAAGCATATAATTTTTTATTTTTTTTTTCTAATTTAGTTTTCAATGTTTTTAATATACCATCTATATTTTCTAATAAATTTTTATTATCAAAAATATGTTTAAATTTTTCTTTATTTTCAATTAAATAATTACTGATAAATTCAAATTTATATAAAAAAACATCGTATTTAATTTTTAAATTATCAAAATGATCAATATCTATATCGGTGCATTGTTTATTGTATATTTTTTTGAAATATTTGTCAACTTTAAAAAATAGTTTGTCATTATTTTTTTGAAATAATTCTTTAGATTCTTTATATTTTTTGTCATTCATTATGTAAATAAAATAGGTTAGTATATCATAGTTAGATAATTCATTTATTAAGTTATCAGATTTAGAAAAAAATTCAGATAAATTATCTATTGTATTTTTTTCGGGATTGTTAACACTTTGTATATATACAAATAATGAGTTGATTGTAGATAAATTATGATGATTGGTTATATCAAACCTATTATTTGATGAAGTTTGTTTTTCTAATAATAAATTAGAATTATTAGATAATGTATTGGACTTTTTATCAAATATTTTATCTGATAGAATGGATTCTTTATTTTCTTGTGATATTTTATCTGATAGAATGGATTCTTTATTTTCTTGTGATATGTTATCTGCTAGAATGGGTTCTTTATTTTCTTGTGATATGTTATCTGATAGAATGGGTTCTTTATTTTCTTGTGATATGTTATCTGATAGAATGGGTTCTTTATTTTCTTGTGATTTTGTTACATAATTAGGTTTAAAATCAAAAACACTTAAAAGAGAATTAGTTTTATTTTTTTCTGATAATTCAGTATCATTATTATCATTATTATTATTATTTGAAGAATTTGTATCTTTTTTTTCTAAACTTGAACTTTTTTTATCAGATATATTTGATAAAAATTTTTGAATAGATGATGCTACAGATCCACCAGTTAAATTATAATCTTGATTATCCGTTTGTTGACTATCTGATATATTCATGAATTTTAAATTAGGATCTGTATTAATATTTTTAAAAATATTTTTGATAATAAAATATATAAATATATAGTATTTACTGATAATTTTTGTAATATTTTTCATTTTTTCTTTAGATATTTTATCATAATTTTCTGCACTTAAATAAAAAATTTTATTTATGCTATCAGAATCAACTTTATAATCTAATTGATTAATATTATTTAATTTAATTTTTTTGAAATGTTTTTTTAATATTTTTTCAGTTAATACAACAAAATTATCACAACTCATTTCAAAGTTTTCAAAATTGTCTAAATTTTTTCGCAATTCTGTATGTTTTTTTTCTTCTTCTATATATTTTGTTAAATAATTACATGCTAAATCCGAATTTTTTAATAATGAAATAAATTTTTTATTTATATCTTCTGGAGAAGTTTCATTAATTTTACTATTACTAGCGCCCATTATATTTTAAATATATTTAATTTTAATATATATTTTGAAATATATATTATTTAAAATTGAAATAAAAATTATTTATAATTTTAGATAATATATAGATTATATGATATACGATAGAGACCTATCGGCTATATGGAATTTAATTGATGAAGAAAAAATAGAAAATAAAAAAAAATTTAATATAGAAAACAAAACTAACAGTAAAATTTGTATTAAATGTAATTCTGAACAACTACTAGGAGATGAAGGGTTTTATGTTTGTTCTAATAAAAAATGTGCTTATATTTTGAGAAATCAAATAGATCAAAGTGCTGAATGGCGTTTCTATGGTGCAGATGATAATAATAATAACGATCCAACGAGATGTGGTATGCCAATCAATCCGTTACTAAAAGATTCATCTCATAGCTGTAAAGTATTATGTGCTAGTAAATCAACTTATGAAATGCATAAAATCAGAAGATATACAGAATGGCAAGCTATGCCATACAAAGAAAAATCACAGTATGATGAATTTTTAAGAATTACTGTTATTTCACAAAATGCTGGATTACCTAAAATGATTATAGATGAGGCTACTAAATTTCATAAAAAAATTTCAGATGCAAAAACCTTTAGAGGATTGAATAGAGATAGTATAATTGCAGCATCAGTTTATATATCTTGTAGAGTAAATAATTATCCCAGAACACCCAAAGAAATTGCTACAATTTTTAATTTAGATAATACAAGTGCTACTAAAGGTTGCAAAAATGCACTATCCATTATTAATGAAATAGAAAATAATTATAGTAATAATAATGATGATGATGATGATGATGATGATGATAACAATACGTGCAATAATGTATCAAATAAAGATAAAACTAATCGTAAAAATCAACCCATTGACAATGACAATCTCAAAAAAAAAATTAAGTTATTAAAAACAACGCCATTATCATTTATTGAAAGATATTGTAGTAAATTGAATATCAACAGTGAACTAACAAAATTATGCAAATTTATTGCTAATATTATTGAAAACAAAAATATGATCCCAGAAAATACACCACATTCAATAGCAGGTGGAATTATATTCTTTGTGTCAGATGTATGTAATTTGAATATTACAAAATTAGATATTAATAATGTATCTAATATATCTGAAGTCACCATTAATAAATGTTATAAAAAATTATATGATAAAAAAGATATTTTAATTCCAAATATTATTTTAAAAAAATATAACAATAATATATAAATGTCTAGTCATTTCACCAAAACGTTTAATTCTATATCTAAAAATCAATGGATAGCATTAATATTAGGTTATTTAGCATCTACATTAGTATGGTTGAAATTATTATTAATTATAAATCCTTTGGTATCAAAAAATAAAAATAAAGGTAAAGCGAAATTTACTATAGATAAATTACAAATATATGCTTTATTTGTTGGATGGTTAATAACAACACTTATATGGGGAAAAGCACTTCTGCTTATTGATCCTATTAATAATAAATCTGTTTAATATAATTTTTAAAACTATATTACTAATTTTTCCAGTAAACTGTTATTATAAATAATAGATCCAGATGGTTTATATGAATTTATATTTTTATATTGATTTTCAGATTGTTTAATTTCTTTACTTTCATACTTGTCATAAGTTTCATTATTTTTTTTTATATTATCAAAAATATTATTATTATTATTATTATTATTATTATTATTATTATTATTAATATTATTATTATTATTATTAATATTATTATTATTATTAATATTATTATTATTATTATTAATATTGTTAATATTATCAAAAATATTATTACTATTACTATTACTAATACTATTATTAGTATTAGTATTATTACTATTATTATTGTAATTTATGTTAAATATATTATCATTAGTAGTATCATTTGTATTATTTAATATCTCTCCTTTTTCATTAACTATTTTGCCAGTTTTTTTTTTAATTTCATTTCTAACATATGTAGGAATCCAATGATTCCAACATATAAATAATAAATTAGGAAATGTATAATTTATGATAAACCCATTTTCTTTCAATTTATTTAAAATATAACATGTACAATCTAACGAATTATATACTGGAATTCCAATTAAAATTTCTGGAATAATATACCAACAATGATTATCTGATGTATTATTAGCAGTATACTTAATTTTAGTATGAATTCTATTTAATATTTTATTATAATTTTTTACTGTGTTCAAATTTCTTTCTTGTTTTTTTGAATATAATTCATCAATATTCATTTTGCTAGCTTCTTGATCATTTAAACCCATAAAATTCATTTTTAAAATATTATATAATTAATAATAATATAATTAAATAATATTTTAAAAATAAAACTAATTAATATATTATTTATTATGACTATTAAATATTTGTCTATTCCGGGTGGAGGATTTCCACAAGTATTTGTAACATATGGAATTTTAAAATATTTATCAAAAAAAAAAAATAATTAATTATAAAGATATTGAAGTTATTAATGCTACATCTGCTGGAGCAATGAATGGTCTATTATTGTTATTAAATATTGATTATGAAATATTAGACAATTTTGTATTTAATAGACCATGGGATGAAGTATTTAATATATCTAAAAGTGATATACTTAACTTATACTATAAAAAAGGATTACGAGATATTGAATTGTTTTTAAAAACATTAGAGCCATTATTAAAATATAAAAATTTATCATCTGAATCTACATTACTAGAATTATATAATATTACAAATATTACTTTCAATATATATACTACAAAAGTTAATACATTAGAAACTGTTGTTTTTAATCATATAGATTTTCCTAATTATAAAATAGTAGATTGCATATATATGTCATGTTGTATACCAGGTGTTTTTACTCCTTATTATGATATATCAAGTAATTATACTTTTATAGATGGTTCATTACTAGTTAATAGTCCATTTTTAGATATATTTAAAAATAATAAATTAAATGATTATGAACTATTAGTATTAGATAATGCAATAGACGAAAACGAAATATATAATATAGATAAGTATTGTAAAAATAATAAAAATCATTTTGATATTATATCTAATTATGATATATCATATTGTTATAACATTATAAATGATAGTGGTAACTATAAATTTTTAAATTTTGATTTTTCTATAAATGATATTAGTAATAATACAAATGATATTAGTAATAATACAAATGATATTAGTAATAATACAAATGATAATTTATTTGAATTAAAAAAAGATATTAGTTTTTTAAATTTTTTTATATATTTAATAAAAATAATAATATACAAATTTAATAAATTTAAATATAACATATTTTACATTGATGTTAATAAAAATTTAAAAAAAAATAAAAATATAGAATATTTATATATAAATACATATCATAAACAAAATAGATTTGATTATACCGAATGGAAGAATGTATTAAATAATAAATTATTTAGATACAAACTAACAATTTATGGTATGAATTTATGTTATACTGTTGAAAATTATCATAAATTTATAAATAATTTGGCATATAAATTTAAAAAAAATGATAGTTATATTTTGATCGAATAATTATATATTTCATGCGCTACACATTAAGCATTCTTTAGTTGATTCTTCTTCTTCTGTTTCATCATTATTTTTAATATTATCTGGTTCAATTGTAAATTGCTGGGGTTGATGTTTTGGTTTTCTTCGTAAATAATACATACCTGTTTTCAATCCAGCTTTCCATGAATAGAAATGCATATTTGTTAAAGATTTGGGATCAGGATCTTCCTGCCATAAATTTAAACTTTGTGATTGACAAACATAAATACCTCTATCTTTTGACATATCAATTATATCTTTCATTGACATTTCCCAAACAATTTTATATTTTTCTTTAATTTCGTCTGGTATATTGTCTATATATTTAATACTTCCTTTGTTTTTAATAATATTATTTTTCACATTTTCATTCCATAATTTTAATTTATTTAAATCATCTACCAAATATTTATTTACCATCATAAATTCCCCAGCTAATGTTCTCCTCGTATAAATATTACTTGTAATTGGTTCAAAACACTCATTATTTCCTAAAATTTGACTTGTACTTGCTGTTGGCATTGGTGCTGTTAATAAACTATTTCTCATTCCATATTTGATTATATTTTCTCTTAGTTTGGTCCAATCATAGCGTTCGGATGTTGGTTTTGCGTTCCATAAATCAAATTGAAACTTTCCTTCGCTTATTGGCGAACCTTTAAATGAACTGTACGCTCCCATATAATCATCATTTAAATTTTCAATTTCAAATCTTAAAGGTTTGTATGAATTTAACATATCAGTTAATCCAATATGCTTATCAAATTCATGATTATTTACAATATAATCTGTACATAAATCATATTTTTTATCTTCTTCAGATAAATTATTTTTATCTGACTTAAAACACCAATTTGATAATTCATATTGGGTTTTTAATATTTTCATAATTGTATTTCTATTATGTGAAATTTCAAAACTTTTCTCACATGCTGCATAATAAATGGTTTCAAAAATTAATTTATTAACCTGTTTTGCTTCAACTGATGTAAATGCTAAATTCATTTTGAAAAATGTATCAGCTAATCCTTGAACCCCAATACCAATTGGGCGATGTTTAAAATTACTAATTTTTGTTTTATTAGTAGGATAAAAATTAATATCAATAATATTATTTAAATTTGTTACTAATATCTGTACAACTTTATATAATTCTTCATAATCAAATTCTTTATTATTATTTACAAACATTGGTAATCCAATAGATGCTAAATTGCATACCGCTGTTTCTTTTGCGTCAGAGTATTCTGTAATCTCTGAACACAAATTCGATGACTTAATAGTTCCTAGATTTTTTTGATTTGATTTTTCATTTACTGCATCTTTATATAATATATATGGTGTACCTGTTTCCATTTGCGAATCAAGAATTTTTAACCATAAATCACGGGCATTAATTTGTTTTTCATATGTTTTATTTTCTTCGTTAAATAAATAACATTTTTTGTATTCTTCTCCGTATAAATTATTCAATTCAGGTACTTTATTTGGACAAAATAAAGACCATTCTTTATTTCCCATTACCCGTTCCATAAATAAATCACTTATCCATAAAGCATAAAACAAATCACGAGCTTTACTTTCTTCGTCTCCGTGATTTTTTTTTAAATCTAAAAAATCTTCTACATCTGGATGTGTTGGTTCTAAATAAATTGCAAAACTTCCATTTCTTTTTCCACCTTGATCAACATATCTCGCCGTTTTATTAAATACGCCTAACATTGGAATTAAACCATTTGATGTTCCATTTGTTCCTCTAATATGTGAACCACTTGATCTTATATTATGAATATGTAGGCCTATACCACCTGACCATTTTGAAATTAACGCACATTCTTTTAATGTATTAAAAATTCCTTCAATTGAATCGTCTTCCATTGCAATTAAATAACACGAACTCAATTGTGGTCTAGGCGTTCCTGCATTGAATAATGTTGGTGTAGCATGTGTAAAATATTTTTGAGACATATAATCATATGTTTCTTTTACTTTATCCATATTGGTTTTATGAATACATATTGCAACACGCATCCACATGTGCTGAGGTCGTTCTACAATAACATTATTACATTTTATTAAATATGCTCTTTCTAGTGTTTTAAAACCAAAATAATCAAATAAATAATCACGCTTATAATCAATGAAACTTTCAATAATGTCTTTGTAATTTTCAGAAATATTAAACAATTCTTCACTAATTAATTTGTAATTATTATTATTAACATCCAAAAAATTATATAATATTGATACTGTTTCATGAAATGAATCTGGTGTGTTTTTATGTAAATTTGATACACTTATTGAACTTGCTAAATAACTATATTCAGGATGTAATGTAATCATAGATGCCGCTTGTTGTGCTGTTAACTCGTCAATTAGCGGTGTTTTTATATTATCATATAATTGATCTATTACTTTCATAGTAATTTGTGCATATGCAATGTTAGATAAATTTTGGGTTTTACCCATTGCTTTTATCCTTTTTAAAATTTTATCAAATGAAATTAATTCTCTTTTGTTATTTCTTTTAATAACATACATATTATTATTATCAGATTTAGAATTTTTCATTTTTATAGTTTTAATATGTTACAAATAATAATTTTTAAATCAATTTTAATATTCAATTAAAAATTATTTTTTTAATATATTTCATCTACTAATCCATATTTCAACGCATCCAATGACGTCATCCATATATCGTGATAAAACAATTGGTTTAATGTTTCTTCTGTGATATTCGAATTTTCTAAATAAATTTTTTTTACAATATCAGTAAATAAATTCATATTTTTATTTATATCTCTTATTTTTAAAAGAGTCATTTCATTATTGCTTTCATATACTTTAGGACCATGTATCATAATTAATGAATTTTCTGTTATATATCTTTTATTTCCTAATATTGATAATAATGTAGCTGAACTAGCAGCATAACCTCTTATATATGTATATAATGGAATTTCTAATTTTTTTATTTCATCTACCACTGATAATGTTGAAAGTAATGAACCGCCATGACTTTGAATAAATAAATTTATATATTGATCTTTTTTAGCTATATTATTATTAACTAATTCGTACTCTTTTGAATTTAACAATTGTACTAATTCAAAACAAGATTTATCATTTAATTCTCCTAATAAAAGTATATTATTATCAATTATATCACAATCTTTTTTATTCGTTTTCATATTATTTATATCATTATTATTTGTATCATTATTATTTGTATCATTATTATTTGTATCATTATTATGGTTATTTATTATATTTTTGGATAAAAATATATTATTGTATGAAATATTATTAAAATGTGATTTAAATATTATATTATCATAATATTTATTATGATAATATATACTATTATAATCTATATTATTATCATATAAACTCATAATAAAATCTTTATTTTTTGAATATAAATTATTTTTTGAATATAAATTATTTTTTATGTTAAAAACAAAACTAGTACAATTATCTATATTATTTACTAATAATATAGCCAAAATATTATATATTTTCATTTATATTATTATCATATTACCTTTATATTGTAATATATCTAATATTTTATTAGTTGTAGGAAACTCTTCTTCGCCATATATATCTTGTAATAATAACCATTCAAATAATCCTCCTATATATATATATAAATTTACAAATCCTAATTTATATAATTGATTATATTTGTTTACTACATTATCATCACTACTATTCATGCCATAAATTATTATTTTTATTGTTTTATTATTTTTTTTTAAATAACCATTTATTATATTTATTTCATCATTAACATTTATGGTTTTATATATTAAACATTCTTGATTAGTTGTTTCTAATGTATTTATTAATATTAAATTATTATCATCCTGATTTTTTATAGATCTTTGTATATTTTCATAATTTATTCTATTGATACTTATATTTTGGCCCATTACTAATTTAATATTTTATATAATTTATTTTTTAACATAAAAAATATTAATTTAATATTTTTTAGCAAAATATTAAAATTAATATATAATTAAATATTATATATTATTATAAAATGACCATTGTTCTAGAAGTCTATAACCCAAACCTTAATATCACTTTAGGAGTTAATGACGTTGAATACAATAAGGATGATTTAAATCTTTATGGTGCCGAAAATTATTTACTTAAAACAGATACTGTTGGTCTTGACGTTGCCAACGTATTAGATATATCTAATGCTGCGAATATTAATGGAACATTAGATGTTACACGTGCCACTACACTCAAAGATATATTGAGTGTTTTAAATGATGCTACTTTTGAAACCAATGTTGATATCAGTGGCCAAACTACTATAACTAACACATTAAATGTTACTGATGCTACCATATTAAATAATACATTAAAGGTCTCTGGCGCTACATCATTGGAAAATATATTAGTAGTTACAAGTGCAACTACGTTAAACAATACTTTATATGTTGAAAATAAAGCCACATTTAATAATGATATTGAGTGTAGCGGTAATTTAGATATTTTAGATAAAACTACTTTAAATAATATATTAATTGATTTTTCTAATACTACATTACAATATACATTAAATGTTATTAATGATACGTCTTTAAATTCTAAATTGTTAGTCGGTGATGCTACTACTTTATATGATAAGTTAACTACAATTGGTACCACAGAATTAAATTCTGATATTGAGGTTGCTTTAGATACAGAAATATTAGGCGAATTAACTACTGAGTTACAAACAAATTTAAGTAATACATTGCTTGTTACTGATTCTACTACATTGAATAATACTTTGAATGTTCAAAATGATACATCATTAAATAACACTTTAAAAGTTATGGGAGATACAGCTTTAAAAAACTCTTTAAATGTATCTTTATCAACTACCTTACTTGATACTTTAACTGTTAATAGCGCTACTACGGTAAATAGTGTTGTTGTTATGGAAAACGATTTAAGCTTAAATGGTAATATGACTATTGGTGGACATATTAAAGGACCGGCAGTAATGTATATTGATCCCGCCGCTCACGGTGATAATACTGGGTTGCTATCTATCGCTGGGTCATTACATGTCACTGGCGAAAATACAGCCGTTGATTCTAATGATATAGATATAGAGGACGTTGCATTGACTATTGGTGCATATTCAAATTCGCGATCAGATCTTGTTGAATCTGGATTAACTATTGGGTCTACTAATTTTGCGTCTATGTTATATAAGCCCGCTACATATTATCAAAATGTTATTGATACATCTGAATATACTATTGAATCTGGTAATGTTTTATTTTTGATTAAACAAGAAAATTTAATATTTAATATTTATAATGTTACTAATGATACTCTTATTGACCCCAATAATATTACATTAGTAAGTAATAAAACTTACAGATTCTATTATGATTCTTCATTGTTAACAGATGGTATTAATTTATTGTCACAAAATGATGTATTACCTGCTGTTGGTAGTAACTATATTTCTAATTTATCAGAATTAAATTATAATGAAGTAGCGTCTGGTTCCAGTTCTCATTCGTCTGTTAACGGATTAGCTTATATTGAATTCACTATACCATCAGACTTTAACAAATCTTTATTATCTAAAATATTCATAAAAAATGATGATAATAATAATGGTAATTTTGGCTCATCTGTTAACAAAAATAATTTAGGTGTTGACGTTTTCCATGAACATATGTTTCAATTAACTTCCGCTGGTGCTTATGTTCCTAATTATAAAACATCATCTGATACTTTATATGTATTAAATGCTTCTACTATTAATGACACTTTATACGTTAACTCAGATACATTCATGGGCAACACATTAAATGTTAAAGATTCTACTTATTTTAAAAATACATTGACGGTTACTGATGCTACTACTTTAAAACAAGGATTAAATGTTAAAAATGCTACCGAAATATCTGGTAATCTTGTACCTGTTTTAAATGTATTAAATGCCACAACCTTAAATAGCACATTGAATGTTTCTGATTTCACCGTTTTAATTGATGATTTATCTTGCAATGCTACCTTAAAAGTATCTGATGCTACTACTTTATTTAACACTTTATACGTTCATAACGCAACTACGTTGGATGCATCCTTTAATGTTTTAAATAAAACTACTTTACATGATACTTTACATGTATCTAAAGATACTGAAATTAGTAATAATTTAATCATTACAAGCGACGCATCTTTAGTGCAATTCCCTAATATACCTAATTGGGGCAATGAAGGATATGTTTTGACATATACTCCTGATAATGGTGGAAGATTAATGTTAAAAACCGGTGGATTAAATAATGTTTTATCTAATAAAAAGGTATTTAGCAGTGGAGAATATACTGTTAATTTTGATACTGTCTCTTTACGTTATGTTAGAAACTTTACTACATTAGAATGGAATGATATTTCTCCTAATTATATTCCATCAACCACCAATACCTTTGTTGATACTCCTTATGATGAGTCTAATATTAATCTAACCGGTTCAGCATTAAGATTATTCAAAAGCAAATTAATGTCTAAATATTCAACTCCTATTGTTGAATCAAATTATGTTGATTTGTCTAATTCGTTTTTTGAAATTATCAAATGCCAGGGTGAAAAATAGTTAAATCTGTTCTTCTTAATATTAAATTCAATTATTTTGTTGGTATTGGATTCGATGAAAAATTTGATTTGCAAATTGTTCGTTCATTAGTAAGTCATAATATGGCTACCATTGACGGGGCTGTTTTTGATCCCAATGCATCATATGCTATCGACACTATTGTTGTTAATGAATTTGATTTAGGCATTGATACTGCTGTTGGTGGTTCAAAACAAACTTATTGTGCTAAAATTATTGATAATTTTGAAGGCGTTAGCGATGACCCAGATATTGAATTAAATTACAAATATTACCTCAAATATCGTATTAATAATATAAAGTCACATGATATAAGTTTGGGTCTAATTGATATACCTACTGCTTTATCACATCCAAAATCTACTTCTTTATCGTTACAATCTATTCCTTCATCCGTTGAATTAGTATCTGCTAGTGTATCATTTGATGTTGATGGTGACACTATTAACGTATTCATTAATTTACCACTCGAAGACCAATATACTAGTGCTGCTGAAATTATCGCTGAAATGTACGGATTATCAATAGATGATATTATTATTAATAGTATCAATTTAGGGTCTATTATTGTGGATTTCAAACTTGTTTCCAGCCCTGAAACTATTGCTAAATTGGATGAACAAGAAGGCGAAAAAGCCGAAGCAAAAGTTGAAGCTATTGATAATGTTGACGAATTAAAAGATAAATTTAAAAATTCCTTTGGAAATAAATTCGCCAAAAAAATTGTCAAAAAAGCTTTCGCATTACCTGTTAGTGAAAGACCTGTTATCAAATTCGATGGAGAAGTTATTACCAGTTTATCCGAAGTTGATACTGTTTTTGAAGAAAAATTAAATGATAAATGGAATGAAACCACTAATAACGGAACTAAAACTATTGCCCAAATTAGAGATGTTGTTAAAAATAAATTTACTAAATCTGTTACTAAACCTAAACCCGCCATAACTAATAGATTATATCAAAATTTTGCTTTTAAACTTGAAGATGGATGCTTATATTATTGGTTCTCCGGTTATAAAATTGATGAATTTGATGAAAATAACATGAACACTGGTCGCGTTTTTAATAACAAATATAACGATTCTAATGCTCCTCATATGGGCAGTTTCTCTATTAAATTAGATAATTACTACAATGATATTTCAAATTTAACCGAGAGAATTGTTATTGATCCCGCTTATTCATCCGATGATGTTAGCTCATGTGTATTTGTTCATGAATATGTAGATATCAACGATATATCATGTGCCAAATTAGAATTTCTTGGCAAATCTAAAACTTATCAATTAAAAGTTGATAAATGGTGTAAATTATTAACAGTCAATCAATTACCAGATTGTCCATCTGATAAAAAAATTAAACTTTATATTGGAACACCAGAATCACAAAAAAGAAGTGACTACGCTGGTCATGTTGATATTTTCAGAAATCAATTTAATTTATTAGAACATTCTATTGATCACCCAAATGAAACAAAACTCGACAAAATTATATCTCCACCATACGCAGGTTCCACCATATTTTATTATACAGGAAATCAAAATATTATCAAACCGGTGCATTTCACTAATTTTAATGATACCGGAACAGGTAATACATCTTATAATTATAACCCAAATACAACTATTTGTTTAAATGAAACATCAACTGTTAATATTGTCCAATCTAATGGTAATAAATATGTATTAAATAATGATAGTGTTTATTATTCTAACAGAAAATATGGATTAAATGTTGGAACATACACATTAACTAATATACCCGAAGGACATGCTATTGCTATTATGAATACTGGCATATCTAATAACATTTCATATACAGGCGATGCAGATAAATTACTTACAAAAGATATAACATACCCTGATAATTCTGTTCATAACCATAATTTCTATCATGGCGATATTACAATAACTGTTTCTAGTGATTTCAATAAAGCCAGTATATATTGTTACAATCATGGATACATGGGTGGGGATGATTTATTATGCTTTAAAGATAATTGCGCCATAAATAACGATAACAATAACAATAACAATAATAATAATAATAATTACAATTATTAATTAATTCATATTATTCATAATTTAATAATTATTTAATAAAAATATTTGTTATAAAATAAATATTTTTATTATTTTTTTCATCTTTTTTATCTCTATAATATTATTATTATATTCTTTTGATTATTTGTACAAAAAATTGAATTAATTTGTTTGTGTTAATTTTTAACAACTAACACAAAGCTATAGTCTAGGTATGTCATTTATATTTGATAACAAGAAAAATACATGTAGTTTTGCAAAAGAATTATACTATAATTCAATAACTAAAGCAAAAGAAATTACATATCATAAATATGCAGATCAAAAACAGGGGTTTTCAGGTATAAAGACCCCTCCATTTTTCGCAGTTTTCCTAAAATCTTGGATTTTGTGGCAACTGAAAACCAAAAAGACCCTCTGGTTTATTATAGATTCATATAGAATCTGGAACAAAATAAGAACCCCAGTATCCCATCCTACGTTAAAACCACCAAAGACGCAGAATTCCAGAGAGATGCAGTCCCGACCGATTGCGCGCCGCTCGTTGGCGGACTCTGATACGGGGCTACCCAACAAAGTCGGGATCATTTCCCATAACCTATGGCTGATTCCGATCCCGATCGCCGCGTGGCCACTTGGTCGCAAAACGCGATGTGCCGCTAATCTCAGTCAAGCGGCCCATGACACTGTTATTGCTGCAGGTGACAAATCACTGGTCATTGTGGCCGCACAGGAGGCATGGGCATTCCGCACTGGATTCCTTTGGATATTAGTCTATATTTGGTCGAAGTTCGAAGCGGTACTCCTCTCGATAGGGTACGCTGGAGCTCATGAGCCTCTTTGGAACCGCGTCCCCAAGACCTTAGTATTGATTGTGGTAATATTTCAGTCCTGGGTAACCATGTGGCTACCATTTATGGGTCGAGTAGTGTGGGACCCAAAACTGGAACTCGCATCTACCTTGCGGAGTTCAGGAGCGATGCCCTGGTCCACGAGCGGTGTCCGCGCCCTCTCAATGAGTGTTCCGTGGTCTTGGCCTCCTATCTGGTTGGACAGTGGACTGTTTCTGAGTGCATCGCAACCACCAGATGAGAGCGGCTTCATCGCATACGAGCGAAAAGGTGGTCCTGTTGATATGGTCCTTATGGGTATGCTGTGGGGACGATGGGGTTCGTTGGGCATTGTAAATACACACATGACTTTCGAGAACTCAGACGGCGGGATCGTCAGACGGGGTCAGCAGTTAAAACTGACATGTATTATTGCAGCTCTACTTGGCAAGCGAGATGACGCAATAACCTTCTTTGGCGCATCGATGGAGTCTTTGTTCTTGACCGACTTGTGTGGCAGTAGCGATGGTAAATGTAGCACGGTCATCTTAGTGGGTGATTTGAATCATTCTCTCCCAGAGCAAACGACATGTGACGTGATTGGTGAGGCCCCAAGTGGTATGGATCGCGAACCAAGTCGTTACACAAAACCATGGGTCCCAGCACATGCCTCGCTTGATGGGCTGATCAACAATTTGAAGTTGGGAGGACAGCTACGAGCGAGACGAGTCAGTGGCGATGAACCGACAAATGAAGACGGTACGGTCGACCACGTTATTATGGTTACTCCTTCCAGTGAGATGTCTCCCTATGAATGTGTGATTGATCCCAGCTTTATCAAAACGGTCCCTGATATACATGCTGATATTTCTGATCACCTCCTGATCAAGACCATTTTGCAGCGCACTGAAGGTAACAGGTCCTACAACAGGATGTAAGTCCACTATCAAAATCAGATAATATCACGAGACATGATAAACATATGGCGTGTTGTAATATGTGTGTTGGAGCTCTTATTTGTAGAAAAAAAATAATTATTTAATAAAAATAAAAACAATTATTTTTTTATCTCTATAATATTATTATTCTATTCTATTGGTTGTTTTTGAATGGTGAACAATTATAATTATACTAAAAATTAAAATATAAAAAAAAACTTAAAAATAATTTATTAATAATTATAATATTTTAAATAAATATGACATTTGCAGAAGACATGATAGAATTATCTAGTAGAAAACATAAATTAAAATTAGAAAAAAAGCTAGAAAATATTAATAGACGCGAAAATATAAAACATCAAAAATTTTTATTTTTGACAGATAAATATTTTGACTCTATTGTTTCTATTATTAAACGATCATCTAATTATGGTTATAGAAAGGTTTTTCATAAATTTGATAAAAATGATTTTAAAGCAAATTTTAGAGGATTAGGTTATCCTAATGAATTCATAAAATTGTGGTTAGATGAATTAACAGACTATGAATCTGGTTATTTACCAGTGGACGAAGAAAATCAAACTATAATTTCACTTCAAGGAATTGACCATCATGTTGTATTTTATAATAACAATAATATAACTATAAAATTTCAATGGTAAATATTTAAATTCTACAAACCTGTTCAACAACATATTGTCTAGATTTTTTACCATTAATAAATTTTTTTACCGTTTTACATTTCAATAATTTATTATATTGCTTAGGATAATTATTATGATAATTATCTAATTCCATTAAATTTTTTAAATATAATTTTTTTAACAATTTTTGTTTATTTGGTTTTATAGCATAACTTCTTTTTTTTACACTTCTTAAAGCATTTGAAAATATTGTTTCTATTTTTCTTTTAATTTTTTTATTAGGTTTTTTTTTCATTGTTTTCATAATTATATTATAATATAATATAATATAATATAATATAATGTAATATAATGTAATATATATCAAGTATAATAAAAAAACCTAATAAATAAATTAATATTCAATGTATATATCATATACAAATTTTTTATAGGTTTTTTTTAATTTTTTTTTATATTCATATTTTTTTAATCATTTAACACACTATTATCTATTAAACATTTATATTTTTTCTTTTCACGTTCTTTATATATCCCCGTTTCTTTTTCATATACTATAATATTCCAAAAATGTTCAATATTTGGTAATATATTATTAAACCATAATTTATTTCTTAAAACTAATATACAACTTATATAATCTAATTTGTAGTAAATAAATTTTATAAATCTGTATTTTATATCATCGGTTTTATTCAAAATATCTTTTTTCCAAATATCTTGTTCGTCTAAATTACTATTGAATTTATTATATTCATAAACAGGTGCATTATTTTCATTTTCAAAATAAGCAAACACTCCTTTATATTTTTCGTTATTTATATCTTGTAAATAATCTTCTACATATTTTTCATAATTTTCATATTCTATAAATTTTGTTTCTAAAAAATCACATTCATTTAAATTACAAACTTCCATTTGTAACTGCATTTGAATCCAATATTCAAATTTTGGAATACCTGTTATTATTCTAGATACTACATTCTTTATTTCCAACATCCTTCCGTATAAATTTGAACTCATATCACACACTATACCATCAGGTGATGCTGCTAAAAAACTATATTTATCATGTTTTATACAACCAAATTCATCAACTTTTGTATTATTTATATATTCATAATACATTGTTGATAATGGTTCATATTTTTGCCCCCAATGTAATGGTGAATGTATATTTATTGTTTTATATTTATTTATATTTATTGGTTTACACTTTTCTAAAATTAAATCTTTTTGTGTACAATCTGATACAAATATTTTATATATATTTGATGCTGTCAGCGCGCTACTTCTAAATTTATACCATTCGTCCGATCTTTGTTCTGGTTGTTTTATTGATTTTAAATGTGTTATTTTTATTGATATTTTGTTTATATAATTGCTCCTTAATTTTTTATCCTTTAAAACATATTTTCGTACAAATGTATCTTTATATGATCGTTTAGGTAGTATAAATTTGTAAAATAATTTTAAACATACTTTACTTATATTTTCTATTAAAATTATCTCTTCTTGTTTATTATTTAAATTCAAACATTCGGATTCTATATAATTTACATATAAATATTCTAGACAATTATAATAACTATCTTCATACAAATCATTGTACATTATTTGTAATATATTTTTTTCATTATAATCACATAATGAATTTAATCCATCTTTTATTAATTTTAAATATAAACTTGTATTTTTATTTTCAGAATTATTATTTAAATATTTATTTAATAAATACCTCAAATAAGAACTAATATATTTATAACGCATATTAATATTCTGTATGTTATATTTATTTATTTATATATGTTTAATATATTTATGTAATATATTAAAGATATAAAACTTATATAATTATTCAATTTAACTTTTTATAGTTTTATTTTTTTTTGGCGCTAATGATTTTACGGTTGAAACATGTTTATCATTTCTTGTTAATAATAATTCTCTTGTATCTTTATTAAATAATAAATTTGGTATATTTGTTATTAATTTTGTTTCTTTATTATATACTACATCTTTAGCTTTACATAAAAATTTTTTATCTAAACAATTTGTTAAATATTGTATTATACCGGTTATTTCTTTTTCTGATAAATTATTCTCCGATTTTAATAATGTTTCTATATAAACTACCATTTTTTTAATCTTTTGAGTCTTGTCTAATTTCGGCCAGTTTTCATCTTTATTTGCTTGAATTTCTTTCTTTAAATAATCTGTTATTACATTTTTTGACATGTCTATTTTATCGTCTAGTATATTTACACCATTTAATAACATTGTTTTATAAGCTATAGACTTTAATTCATGACAACTATCATTAGATGAGCTTTTTTTACTATCGCGTTTTCTTGTTTTTATTGATGTTGTTCCAATTATATTATTGTCACTATTATTTGATAAATCAACCATTATACTACATGTATTTTTAAGTTTATATTGTTTTAATAGTTGTTATTATTTATTTATTTATATATATTATTATGTCTAGTAAAATAATAACAAATATTAAAACAATATAAACTTAAAAAATACATCTAGTTATAATGAGTTATATTGTTTTAATAGTTTGTATTATTTATTTATATATATTATTATGTCTAGTAAAATTATCAATATTCAAAAAAAATTGATAACTAATCAAAATTTTAACAATTTAAATCCCTTATTATTTGAACATGATTTTCAAATAAAATGTATCAATTATATTTATTCTGATATTTCTTTTCAATACAACGATTTATTTTATAAAGAAATTAAAAAAAAAATTAATGGATATAAATCACAAGACAAAAAAAAATTTATTCATGATGATTATAATAATATTAATTTGATTTCATTTGATGATATTATTGAAAAACTTGTAGCATCTAAATTATCCTGTTACTACTGTTCAAATAAAATATTTGTTATTTACAAATTCATTAGAGATGATAATCAGTTTACTCTTGATAGATTAAATAATTCAGATATTCATACAAATAATAACACTGTCATTTCATGTTATAAATGTAATATTAAAAAAAGAAATCAAAACAGTGTAAAATTTAAATTATCTAAAATTTTAATTAAAAAAATTTAAGATTTTAAATATATATATTTATGTATGTACAAATAAAACCTTCTCGAAGGTATTGTACATAATTAAAATAATAATTTGAATCATTTAAATATATACTATAACTTTAAAAATAAAAAAAATTGATTTTTTAAATTTAATACATATAAATAGTATAGTATAAATTATGAGCGATAATGATAATGATAATGATAATGATAATGATAATGATAATGATAATGATAATGATAATGATAATGATTTTGTTGATGTAGAAGAATTGAAAATCCCAGGACTATATTATGTAGATGACATTAAAGAGAAGACTGCTAAAAATATAATTACTGAATTGGATAAATTTGAGTGGGTTACGCTGACTAAAAGTGCAAATAGTAGATTAGTACAACATTATGGATATAAATATGATTACCTAACATATAATATTAAGGATAAATGCGAGGATATACCCGAATGTTTAATGCTGTTAAAAAATTTACTAACGGTTATATGTTTAGATTTGGATATTATAAATCACGATTACGTATTTAACCAATGTATAGTTAATAATTACTTACCAGGACAAGGTATCGGTAAACATACCGATGTAAAAAAATATGGTGGCGTGATTGGCTGTTTTACATTAGGCAGCGGTGCAACTATGATATTTAAGAAGAACAATAACGAGGATGAACATTTGTACGTGGCACCTAATTCGGTATATATAATGAGTAAAGATGCAAGATATATATGGACCCATGAAATGTTATCAAAAAAATTTGATATCGTAGATAATATTAAAACCATACGTGAGCGACTAATCTCTGTAACATTTAGAAATGTTCCTATTTAAATATAATATTTGTTACAATAAATAACTGGAATATTTTAAAATAATAATAGTAATAATAATTTTTTTATAAATTTATTATTATTAGTTTGTACAAATAAAAGCTTCTCGAAGGTATTGTAGATAATTAAAATAATAATTTGAATCATTTAAATAAATACTATAACTTTAAAAAAAAAAATTGATTATAAAATTTAATACATATAAATTGTATAATATATAATATAATGTCTACCTCTGTAACTTCCGAAATTCAACATGTTGTAGCTATCGTAGATCGTTCTGGATCAATGGCAGGAAAAGAAGAAGATACTATCGGCGGGATTAATTCTACATTTAAAGAACTTAAAACAAACCCAACATCAGGAGTAAATGTTAAAGTGTCAATTAAACTATTCGATCATGAAGAAATCATGCTTGTTAAAGAAATTGATCTGCATGATGTAAAACCACTTGCAAAACATCAATATTATCCACGTGGCCAAACTGCACTTTTTGACGCAATTGGTAATACGCTTAATTACTTTATGGAAAAGAAAATCGAAGATTCAAATGCTTATAAATATTGCAGCATTTATGTAGTAACAGATGGACTAGAAAATTCTAGCAGAAACTATAATAATTCTAATATTAAACTTATGATTGCTAATGCCGAAAAATACTATAATATTAAACTATTTTACTTAGGTGCAAATCAAGACGCTATTCTAGAAGCCAATAAACTGGGGATTAACAATAATCAAGCGCTTTATTATTCAGAAACTACTGGTAACGTAGATTCGGCATATAGGTCGGCTGCAACTGCTGCTAAACGCCATGCATCTGGCGAACATGTCGCGTTTACTACACCAGAAAGAAACGCCTCTCGCCAAGAAGAACATTCATTTCAAGCAGAAACAACACTACTATCACAATCACCTAGTCCGCCACAAATTCGTCGCCAACAAACCATGCGATTTGACTAAAAACTAAAAAAAATATAAACAAAAAATAATATAAAATTATTTTTTGTTTATATATATATATAATGCAGATTTTCGTTAAGACACTTACAGGTAAAACAGTCACATTAGAGGTCGAACCAAGTGATTCTATAGAAAATATCAAATCAAAAATTCAAGATAAAGAAGGTATACCACCCGATCAACAGCGTCTAATCTTCGCAGGTAAGCAATTAGAGGATGGAAGAACTCTTTCTGATTACAATATTCAGAAGGAAAGCACGCTCCATTTAGTTTTGCGACTAAGAGGTGGCAAAAATTAAATAAAATTAAATAATATTAAATAAAATTAATTAAAATTAAATAATATTATACTAAATAAAATTATATAAATTATGCGTATTATCAAAAGATACTATTTTACTATTGCAAGAAAATTTGTACAAAATAATAATTTTAATCATATATATAAATACATGACGTATATCGAAACACAAAAAAAAGTTAAACAAAATTTACATAGAAATAATATAAAAAAATATAATTATCTTTAAATTTTTAAACTAATAATTAGTCTATATAAACATAATCATCGCTTTCGGTTAAATAGTCGCTGTTATAATTGATATTTGAAAATTTATCAATCAATATATAATCATCATTATTTTCAATTAATATTAGTTCTTTATTTTCATTAACTAAAAATAAAGAATCTTTAGTTATATTATCTATAATTTTATAGATATCATCATCTTCTCTATAATATTTTTCATAATATATCGTATTTTATATAATATTTACAATATCGTAAAAAAAATTATTATAAAAAAAACACATTTTATAATAATTTTTTTTATAATAATTTTTTTTATTCTTTAATATAATTTTCTTTGCATAAAGTTTTTATTATTTTTTTATCTATACTTTCTATTGATTTACCAATAGTTGTTATTGCTTTTGTATAATATTCTTGTTTATTCTCGTTATCCATAAAATCTGGATTTTCCTTCGCCCAATTACTTACAGCATTGTAATTTTTATTTGAAGTTTTTTGTATTGCTTCTTTTATTTTTGATTTATCTTTGTCTTTTTCCCAAACATTATTATCTTTTATATATAATGTTTCACGTTTCGTATCTGTACAATGAATTGGTCGTTCAGTCAAACTTAATTTGTTTATGTTATCTGTTATAACTTTTGTTATACCCTTTTCTAATCCATAATTTTTAGTAAAATCTAATTGTTCTAACGAAATTGTAATAGATTTTAAAAAATCGCTCATATTTAATGCATTTTTGCAATCTTCATTTAAAAATACATTTATATTAAAATTATTATTTTGAGTGTTTCCTAATTTGGGTATAATTTCTGTCATTTGTTTAGTTTGATCTGTAATCTGATTAATTTGCATTGTTATTTGTTTGTTTTGATCTGTAATCTGATTATTTTGCTCTTTTATTTGTTTGTTTTGATATGTAATCTGTTTGTTTTGATCATTAATATGTATGCTTTGAACTGTTATTTGTTGGTGCTGTTCAACTATCATATTTTGTTGCTTTTCAATGATATTAAGTAATTTATTATCATCACTATTAATATTAACCATTTTGTAATGTGAAACACATATTAATTTATGTCTATCTAATAACTTCAAACTGCTAAATATTTCACCACATATGCAATTATGATTTGCATTTGAATTCTTTATATGTTTAATTGAATTCAAATGTCTATCAAAATAATATTTTTTTGAATATTGAACATTACATAATTCACATTTAAATATATCTATTTGATTTGTGTTTTCATTTTTTTTATGTTTTTTTGTTTGTAAATGTTTATCATAATGAGATTTATGATTGGTGGTATAATTACACAATGTACATGTGTATTTATTAAGATCCATTATATATATTAATAATAATTATTTAAATTTAAATTTATAAAAATTAAATCGGCACTTTTACTACACTTTTTGCCCATTTTAATATGGTGTTAATATATATATCATACAATATATATATTAATACATATGCGTCGTTATAATTTAATGTAATAGCATAATAACCGTATTATTAATGATATCCGACACTTTTTTGCCCATTTTTCAAAATTTTAAAATTATCTAGTTAAAAAATTTAAAATTCGCATACTGATTTGTTATTATAATACATAATAAATATAATCTGTCACTTTTTAGTCCAGTTTTACCCAAATTTTCAAATTATCATCTAAATTATTATAAGTTGATAATATATTTTAATATGATAATACATAATGTTACTTTTTGTCCCTTTTTTTAAAAAATACCAATAAATGTCCAATTTTGAAAATTTGAAAATTTAAAAATTATTTTTTTACATTTTTTTACGTTGATTTTTATAAACCAACTATCGTAAGAAAAAACTAATTCTTAAAAAAACAAAAAATAAATTTATTTTTCAAAAGTATTTTACAGAATCTAAAATAGGACATTTATAAATGTCCATAATCAAAAAATTTGAGAATCTTTTTTTAACTTTTTTTTTTCACTTTTTTTTGTATATATATATACTTATGTATTATGATAACAAAAATAAAAAGTGAAAAAATAGGGATTTATATTTTTTTAAATTTTATTTCTATCAATTGTTTTAATTAATACTAGGCACTACTGAATATTTAGCTGAACTTTTATTTGAACTTTTATTTGAACTATTATTTGAACTTTTATTTGAACGTTTACTTGAACTTTTACTTGAACTTTTACTTGAATTTATATTTGAACTTTTTATTGGTTTTTTATCTATTTGCTCAGTCACTGTTTTTATATGTTCCAATATTTCTAAATTATTATTGTTTTCAAATATAATATAAGGTGTTAATTTCTCATACCTATTATTTTCTATATTTAGAATTTGATGACCATATTTATTAAATCCAACAGTAATCAAATATTTTGCTAATTCTAGATTATAATTTAATTTTAGATTTTTTTTAGTTATTAAATGTAATAGTGTTTCCCCCATACTATTTTGATGATCTAATTTTGCCCCCATCTTTATTAATAAACGAATACTATCTAAACTATGATTGTATTTAATTAAACCGAAAATAGGGGTTTCATTATAATTATTAGTAGCATGTATATTAGCGTTATGGTTTATTAATAAATTTGCTACAGTTACATTATATGCCATAAATAACGGAGTATCACCATCTATATTTTTAGACTCTATCTTCGCGCCATTTGTTATTAATAATTTTGCTATTTTAAGATCATTTGCTAAATGTAATACAGAATTTTCATCAATATCAGTAGCATGTATATACGCCTTAGCGTCTAATAATAATTTAACAATATTATACAACTTTTCTTTATCATCATTATCTTTTTCATCAGTTAATGCAGCAATAAGTGGTGTAACTCCTAAATATTTATCTATTACATTTACATTGATACCCCTTTTATTAATTAAATATCTTACCGCTCCAACATCTTCATTTACAATAGCTTTAATAAAATACTCTCTTGCAAACTCAACAGAACCAGTATGTTGGTCTATAATACCTTGTATTTCAAGAGGTAATAATTTTTTATAAAGTAGTAATCTATTTACATGTTTACTAGTTTGTTTTCTACGCGTAGAAGCTTGTAATTTTTTAGCAGCTGATTTTTCATCGAAAGTGCCTCCTTTTTTTCTAACAGCACTAGAAGATCTATAATGTCTAGTTGGTAGATTATGTTTCATAACATTATTAAAATAATCATGAAGTTTTAGTCTCTCATGTTTTGCAGTTTCATTATTTTTTGCAGTTTGATGATTTTTTGCAGGTTTATGTTTTTTGGAAATTCCTCTATAATTTTTTATCATATATAATATTAATATATATAATATTAATAAATAATATATTATTTATTAATATTTTTTTGATTTAAATATAAAACAAAAAATAAAATATATTATGAATTATCCAACACAAAATGATTTAATATTAAATAAATTAAAAGATTTTTACAATATTGACAATAATTTAGATAAAATGTTGAAAATTATAAATGGAGAAACGAGTATATCTTTAAGAATAGTAGATTGGTTTGTGACAAACTATTGTAAAAACAATTATATAGTTTATATAGTAGATAATAAAAGATTTAAAGTCTATGATAATTATAAACTTCAATTAAAAAGTTATTCTAAAAGAAGATTTGATCCTTTTTGTAGATGGGATAGAATAAGTGTAAATATAAAAGATGATACTTTAGTATTAACAACAGTTGGTCAGTTAAATTTTTTTAAATGGGCATTAGAAAACAAAGTAATAGAATATATAGATAATAATTATAAAGAAATAGATATAGATATGAATTCAAGAAATAGTTATGCAAAAAAAAAATTATATAATTCATCAATATCATCAAATTCATCAAGTTCATCAAATACATCAGTTAATACATGTGATAGTAATATAACAACAAATAACAACAAAATAACAAGAAAAAAGCGTGAGGAATTATCAATAAACATTTCTAAAAGTATTAAAAAAGAAATATTTAATAGTACAGATTTATTTATTGATTAAGAATAAAATATATAATATACATGTGTTAAATTATGATTTATGAAAATATATCAAATATATATATATATATTATAAATTTATGTTTAATTTAGGATCAATCAGAAAAGAAAATAATATTATGTTTAGAAAAACATACAACACTAATCCTAATAAAAAATTTTTATTTAATATTAATAATAATAATAATATTAATAATAATGATAATGATAATAATAATAATAATAATAATAATAATAATAATAATAATATTAATAATAATGATAATGATAATAATAATAATAATAATAATAATAATAATAATAATAATTTTGAAGATTATAGTATAAAAAAAATAATATTATTAACAACAAATTATACTTTATTTTGTGCTAATAATTTACTAGAATATTTTAATAATTTGAATATAAAAACTTTGTTAATAGTTAATAATAAATTAGAAACACATATACTAAATTATTTACATGAAAATAATACTTATATATTTTTAATAGGTATAAATCATATAGAAAATATAAATAATATTAATTTATCTGATAAATTAATAAATAAAATTATAATATATCAAATTGAACAAATAAATCAAAATAATTTTGTTTATAATCAATTATCAAGTAATGTAATAAATATTATGAAAAAATGTTATGCATTATTTGATTATAGTAAAGTTAATATAAACTGTTATCCAGAAGAGTTAAGAGAAAATGTAAAATTATTAAGTCCATTAATAAAATATGATGAAAATATTGAAAATAGTGAAAATATAGAATTAATTTGTAAAAAATTTGTTGCTAATATTTTAAATAATATTATTGAAGATTACGAAAAAAATATTACTATTTTATTTATAGGAACTTTAAATGAACGAAGAACAAAAATATTAGATGCTTTAAAAGTATATAATTTGTCTAATAATCTAGATTATAATATTGTAATAGTATCTAATGTGTTTAATGATGAGTTAGTACAATTAATTAAAAAATCTAAAATAATAATTAATTTACATTATTATAATAATGCATTATTAGAATTATTTAGAATTCATGATTTATTAAGTTATAATTGCAAAATATTAAGTGAAAACCCGAGCAATAATGAAGAAATGGATTTAGTTGAAAAATATGGCAATGTTGTTAGCTTTTTCCCAGTTATAAATGATGATTTAAATAATATTAATGAAATGTATGAAAGCATTAATGAAAATTTAAAAAATAAAATTAATTATTTAGAGAGAAATAAGTTTATTAAAGAAATAAATGAAAAAAATAGAGAAAATTTGAAAGTTAAATTATTTCCAAAATATATTTGTATATTAGATAATTTTCCACATGTTCAGAATGCTGAAAAACAATTAATAATTAGATTAATATATGCAATTAAAGAAAATAATTTAAATTATTTAATTCTTGATTCAAATGGAAATGTAATTAATAATTGTATTTATAAGAATATAAATGTAGATAATATACCTAAAGAAAAAATTTTAAATATTCTATATATTCATCATGTATTTAATTTTTATAGTAAAATTCATAAATGTAATATGACATTGTGGAATCCTATATTATTTTTACAACAAAATAATGCTATATATAATATAAAAAAATATTTTAAAAATTTTTTATCATCTTATTCTGATAAAATAGATTTATATATAAAAAGTAATATAAATAATATAAATATTAAACATTATTTAACAACATCATTATCAAGTTCTTTATTTTTAAATATTGATTATAAAAATAATAATAAATTATTTTATATTGGTACAAATTGGGAAATTATAGAAGAGATTAAAAATAAAAAAATAAATAATTTTAATAATTTTAATAATAAATATGAAATTTTATCTTATTTAAATAAATTAAATTTAATAAATAATAAAAAACTAAAGCTAATATTTTATCTTGATAGAGAAAATTTAATAAATATTTATGGTAAGAAAAAATTATATGAAATTTTTAATATTAACATAAATATTTTTGATTTATATGACAATTATTACGGAGAAATTGCTTTTGATAATTTTTCTATTTTAAATAAAATAAAAGAATCAGGAATAGGTCTAGTATTACATAATAAAGAACATAAAAATTCTGATATAATATCTATGAGAACATTTGAATGTATAGTAGCTGGAGTTCCAATAATTGCAGATAAAAATTTATTTTTAGAAAAATTTTTTAACAATAATATTTTTTATATTGATATTCATAATGATTCACTTGAAAAAACTATAAATAATATAAACAATTATATTAATTTTATAAATGATGAAAAAAATAAAAACATTGTTATTAATAAAATAAATAATACTAGAGAAATATTTGTAAAATATTTCTGTTTTAAAAAACAAATTTATAATTTAGTACATAACTAATATGTTTAATAATAGTCATTAATATTTGTATAAATATATATCTATAAATATTAATGTATTTTTTAAAATTTAGAAAAATCAGAAACTAATGGTCTAACATTAGTCATTGAATCGACGTTATTATAATTAAAATATCCATTATTATTCACATTCATTCTATTGTTATTGTTAACTTGTGAATTAGAATCTAAATTTCCTGCTTTATTTTTATTGTAACCAACACGTCCGTTATTAAATACGCCACCATTTCCAGAGCCACCATTTCCAGAGCCACCATTTCCAGAGCCACCATTTCCAGAACCACCATTTCCAGAGCCACCATTTCCAGAGCCACCATTTCCAGAGCCACCATTTCCAGAACCACCATTTCCAGAACCATCATTTCCAGAACCACCATTTCCTGAACCACCATTTCCAGAACCACCATTTCCTGAACCATTTTCATGATCTATTTCATTTTCATTATCTTGTTCGCCTTTATATTCGTTATTTTTTTTATGAGAATGTTTGTGAATATGTTTTAATTCTCTATTATTTTTATCTGTTCCATTTTCTCTACAATTAATTTTACTACAACAATTATTATTTTTGCAAGATTCATTTATATCTGAACCACTATCATTTATATTTTTATTCAAACTATTATTATTATTTAAAGTATCTGAACAATTTGATCTTAATAAATCATTTACATTATTCATATTATTACCATTTACAATAGGATTATCTTTTGAATTCATTGCTGATTCAAACCATAAATCATTATTTGTATTTTTATTAGTTAGTAGCCTTTCATCTCCATCAGCAATATAACCATTAACATAATGATCTCTTATATGATTAGATCCATTTATTTGACTTAATCTTTTATTATTCAATAATTTACCTAAAGAATTTTCAAATTCCACATTTAATTTATCAGGATAATTATAGACATTATTAGAATTACTTCCAACATTATTTGAATTAGCATCTATATTTGAATTTGTATTTCCAGATATATAGACACCGCTTTCAAGTCCATTGTTAACTGATGTAGAGGGTGTATTAGATATACCCATATTATGTTCAATATCATTATCGCCTAAACTTAGCCTTACAGTTCCATTAACGACAAAAGGAAGTTGTCTATTAGCATTTGCATGTAAAGCTAAATTTAAATTATTTACTTTTATTCCGGTAGAACTATTTCCATTGAATAAATATAATTTACCACCATCATCATTAACATATTTTAACCCAATATTGAGATAATTGTAATAATTTGTATTGAAGTTAGTGATTGTCTCAAAATTAATACTTGAAGCAGCATTAATAGATAGTGATGATGGTACAAGTGTATCAACTAATGTTATAGTACCAATAGCAGTAGACGGATGATCAACCGTTGTATAAGTAAATGAACTATTATTTTTATTAAAAAATATGATATCAGTATTATGTGTAGGACTAGTAGCAGGGTTTACTGATAAATCAAAATACAATACACCAGAACAGTCATTTAAACTAGTATTGATTTTTTTTATCTCAAAGCTCGTAATTTCACTACTACTAGCACTAACAGTTTCAATAGCACTAACTTTAGCATAACAATTACAATCAGCAGGAAAATAATTTGCAATATATTCAGTTTCAGTTGAAAAATTATAAGAACTGCCTCTTGTGGGGTCTTTATTTAAATATTTTATGTTATTGTTTGTCAGTATATAGTCATTATTATTGTTAGTAAATGCAATAGCATATTTTTGTTGAGTATCTTCAAATAAATTTGGAATAATAAGATTATTCTTTCCGGCATCAAAAAATAAATTATCCAATCTATGACTAATTGAAGAACCTTGGAAATTTTCTTTATTATCGTACAAACATGCACCTGTAAATATTAGAATTATCAATAAAATAATAACAATTATATTTTTCTTAAAATTGAATTTCATATATATATATTATTTCTATTTAAAAATATTAATATTTAAAAAAATATTAGATTTAATAAATGTCTAAAAATAATTGTTTAGAAATATCATATTTTGATAAAAATAGCGATATATTAGAGATAGGAATAGATGAAGCGGGTAAAGGACCAATGTTTGGTCGCGTATATAGTGCAGCAGTTATTTTACCTAAAGAAAATTTTGATTTTACATTATTAAAAGATAGTAAAAAATTTACATCAAAAAAAAAAATACTGGAAGTTTATAACTATATAAAATCAAATTGTATTAATTATAGTATAAGTTATAAAAGTGAAAATATAATAGATAATATAAATATAAAAAATGCTACATTTAAATCAATGCATAATTGTATCGATAATATAATAAAAGATGATAATAATTTTAAAAATTATTATATTTTAGTAGATGGTAATATATTCAATCCATATACTAAATATAACAATAAAACAGATATATTTGATTCTGTTGATTATATAACAATAGAAAAGGGAGATGGGAAATATTGCTCAATTGCGGCTGCTTCAATTTTAGCTAAAGTAGAACGGGATAATTATATATATGATATATGTAACAAATATCCTAAATTAATTGAATATTATGATTTAAAAAATAATAAAGGATATGGTACATCTAACCATATTGCTGGAATAAAAAATTTTGGAATTAGTCCTTGGCATAGAAAAACATATGGTATATGTAAATTATCAAATGTAAATGCGTGCGAATTTTATAACTAATTTAAATTTCTAAGACGACGATACCAAGTATTTTTTTTATTTTTTTTTAATGATTTTACAAGTTCTTTATTGCGTTTTACTAGAGACTGGTTAACGGCTATCAAATTATAATATTTTTTATGAATAGTTCTATAATTATTTTTTAAATTAATAAAATTAATTATATCAAAACATAGATCAATATTTTCATCAATATTTTGATCGTGTTTTTCTTTTTCTTCTTTTAAAAATAGATAATCATCATCTTGATAATCATTATATTCTTCTTCTTCTTCTTCTTCTTCTTCTTCTTCTGAAAATTGATAACCGTCGTATTCATTATCATCATTATCATCATTATCATCATTATCATTATCATTATCATTATTGTTATTATCATTAGTATCATGATTATCATTGTTATTATTATTAACTTGATCGGTATATTCGGATGTTAGTGGTTGTTTATGAGAAATCTTTTGTTTTTTGAACAGGTCATTGTAATTATCACGAGTATCAATATACATATTATTTTTATTTTCTTGTGTTGGTGTTAGTGTATATGAATGTGGATTTTGTTTTTTATGTGGGACATCATTATGATTTTCATAATTATAATATAATTCAATTTTCCAAGGTGGTCCATGTCCGGATGTTCTAAAAACGAATACATTATCTTTATCTTTATTATTGGTATGATAATCAATTAAAGAGTTATAAAAACTACTAGAGTTAGTAGTATCATACCAATAATCGATATATATGATAGCATAACCAGTAGGATAATATTTATCCTCATCAACATTATATTCGCATTCAGGATGTTTATAAAATTCAATATCATATAATTCAGCAATGCTGTTTGTATCGAAAAAATTATAAATATCTCTTGAATCCATTGGACAAATATCATCATTAATAATTAGAACATTATGACGATTGATAGGATGAACCATATCCCACATAATATATAAATAATATAATAATATAACACAGCAAATTTATTTCAATTTTATTATTTATAAACTTATTATTTTAATAAAAATAAAAAATAAAAAATAAATTTGATGTTAAATATTATATTATATGTAATGATATAATATTTAATGAAAATTTTAGTATTTGACACAGAAACAACAGGTTTACCAGAAAGAAATGCATCAATTAAAGATACAGAAAAATGGCCATATATAATTCAATTAAGTTTTGTTTGTTTTGATACAAGTAATAATAATATTATAAAAAAATATGATAATTATATAAAAATAAACAGTACAATAGAATTAACAGATGAAATAAAAAAATTAACAAATATAGATGAAACAAATATAGAAAATGGTGTAAATATAAAAGAAGCATTAAATGAGTTTAATAAATATATGAATATATCAAATTTAATAGTAGCACATAACGTATCATTTGATAAAAGAGTAATAATGGTAGAATGTTTTAGAAATAAAATAAAACAACAATTTGTAAAATTTAATAATAATAAACAAATAAGAATTGATGAATATTGTACAATGAAAAATAACACACATTTATTTGAAAAGAAAAAATATCCAAAATTAATTGAGTTACATAAAAAAATATTTGATGAAGATGTAAATAATTTACATAATTCATTTGTAGATATATTAGTAACGCTACGATGTTATATAAAAATAACATTAGATAAAGACATTGCAGACATATTAGAATTCAAAAATTTATTTAGCTATTATAATATATTATAATATATTATATAATTATAAATGGATTGTAAAAAAATATTAATAAAAAATAAATTACACGATAAAAGTTCTACTCGAAAATGGTTAAAAATTAATTACAATAAAATAAATAAAACAAAAAAAGAAAAAGAGGAGTTATATAAAATAGTAGAATGTTACAAAAAAAGTAATTTTTCAAATTTAAATGAAGAAACAGAAAACGAAACACCAAAAGAAAGAATCAAATTATTTAAATCATTAAGAAAAATAGGTAATTTTAGTAATATAAAACCATATCATAAATTTGATAAAAATAGTTTTAATAAAGAACAACTATTAAATGATATAATACATGCATCTCCTAAAATTACACAGATGATGACTAATATAAATATATTAGATGAAAATGATAAAAAAAAATATGGAACAGTGTTTAAACATTTTATATTTTCAGATGTTAAAGATGGTGGGTATGGAGCAAAGATAATAGCATCAGCATTTACCGCTTTGAATTATAATGATATAATAAAAAATGAGAAGGGTAAATTGACAGTAAAAATTGATGAACATAATAAATATAATAATTATGGATTATTATGTTCAAATTCAATATATGATAAAACATTTACTGAACATGCAAAGAAAGAGTTGTTAAGTATTTATAATGAAAGACCATCAAATATAAATGGAGAAAATATAAGATTTATAATATTAGATAGTGGATATAAAGAAGGAATAGATTTATTTGATGTTAAATATGTGCATATTTTTGAACCAGCAAATACGATAGCAGATTTAAAACAAGTAATAGGAAGAGCAACAAGAACATGTGGTCAGAGTGGTTTAGATTTTATAGAAGATATAGGTTGGCCATTATATGTTTACAATTATTATTTGAATGTTCCAACCAGTATAATGGATACATTTTATATAAAAGATAATAAAATAAAACATGAAGAATCAGATGAAGAACTGTTTGAATATGAAAAATATCATGATTCAATTTTGAAATTAAGCGACTACGATTTAGCATTGAATAATTTAGCAAAACAATTATACGAGTTAGCACCAGTATTATCTGTAGATTACATATTAACAAAAAATTTGAATAATGCAGATTATTATAATAATATATTAATAAATGCAAATGATAAATATATAGAGGAAAGTGTAGGTGGAGGGAAATCAATAGATAATGAATTTAAAAAAATAAATATAAAAAATAAGTTTTATAATATAGATTTGATAAATTGTAATGGTACATGTGGAAAATCGCCAACATCAGATATACCAGTATCAACATCATTCTTAAAAACAGTTTATGAAAAGTATAACCATCCAAAAACAACTGATAAATCAAGAGGTTATTTTTGTCTTTATATGAAAGAAAATGCGGATTATTGTAAGCAATTAAATACAACTTGGAATAAACGTTATTCATATATTCCAGCTATAATAGAAATGGGTAAAAAAAAAGATATTGATAATAATTTGAATAAAATAGAGGTGAATTTGAATACAAATGTTAATGATAGTAAATTAAAAAAAAATTATAAAATAGCAGACTATGATGGAGTAGAAAAAGAAAATTTAAAATTAAAAAAAAAGCTGAAGTTCAAAGAATTACGAGATTATATAAAATCTAGATATGATAAAGATGAATATATATGGGAAAAAATAAAATTAGAGAATAAATGTGTAGACAACAATAAAAGTAATAAAAATAATCAACCCAAAATCATAGAATACAATAAAACACAAAAATTTATAGTAGATTATTTTAATCCAGAATCACCATATAAAGGGTTGTTACTTTGGCATAGTGTAGGAACAGGTAAAACTTGTACAGCAATAGCATGTGCGTCAGAATCATTTGAAAAAGAAAAATATTCGATACTTTGGGTAACACGAACAACTTTAAAAGAAGATATATGGAAAAATATGTTTGAACAAGTTTGTAATAGTGTAATAATTAGAGAATTAGAATTAGGATTAATAATGCCAAAAGATTTAAAAAATAGAAAAAAATTATTATCAGATAACTGGATAGATCCTATTTCTTACAAACAATTTAGTAATTTATTATTAAATAAAAATCGTGCATTAACTTCTTTATTGATAAAAAAAAATGGAACAACCGATATTTTGAGAAAAACTTTAATAATAATAGATGAAGCTCATAAAATATATAGTAATGATTTAAGTGATCAAGAAAAACCAAATGTAGATATAATGGAAAAATTAATAAAAAATAGTTATAATGTATCAGGTAAAGATTCGTGTAAATTATTATTAATGTCTGCTACACCTTTTACAGATTCACCAATCGATTTTTTTAAATTGATGAATTTATTTGCAGAAAAAAAAGAAGATGAAATAACAACTGATAAAAAACAATTTGTAAATAAATATATGACATCAGAAAATATTATATCAGAAAAAGGTATGGTTGAACTTGCAAATAAATTAGCAGGAACGATTTCTTTTTTAAATAGAGAAAAAGACGCCACACAATTTGCACAGCCAATTTTAATAGATGTTCCGGTATTGTTATCGCATATAAAAGATGAAAATGTAAGAGATAATTATTATACAAAAACAAAAAAACAAAAAAAGGGTAAAAAAAATGGGAACTTAAATGAAAACGAATATATATTAGAAAATTTAAAAAAAACATTATATCAAGAAATAGTTATAAGTAATATACCAAATGATAGATATAGTTTTGTATATAAAAAAAACAAAAAAACAATAAAACGTATTGATTATAATAGGAAACTTTATGAAAAAGAGCAAGAAATTTTAAGAAAAAAGGAAGAACTACGAAAAAAAAAAATAGAAGAACAAAGAAAAAAACAATTAATATTAGACCAAAAGAGAAAAGAAAAAGAAAAATATTATGCAGAAATAAAAAAATTACAAGAGATTGAAGAAGCAAAAATAAAAGCTTTTAAAGAAACACAGAAAAAAGAAAAAGAAAAGCAAGATTTACTAAAATTAAAAACATTCGTAGAAAATAAAGTAAATAAAGAAAGATTAGAGAATATAAAAAATGATATACTACATAAACCTGCTAAAGTAATGGTTGACGAAATGATGTTAAAATACATAATTATAAATGGAAAAATAATGAAAAAAGAATAAATTTTAATGTATTATATAAAAAAATTATAACATATTGAATTCTATATTATAATTTTTTTATAACTTAACTTATAATTTTTTTATAACTTAACTTAACTTATAATTTTTTGTAAGTTTTTTTACAATCTTTTGATTTTAAAGCTTCATTAAATTTCATATTGTTTTTTTTACAATAAGATTTAACATGTGTAATCCATTTAGAAACCCCTTTTCTTTTTTTTGATTTTTTTCCTTTTCTTGGATTTTTGCTAGATCTAGATCTAGATCTAGACATAGATCTAGACATCGATCTAGAACGAGAACGAGAACGAGAACGAGAACCACGAAATTTTCTAGTTGAACGTCTTCTTTTGCGACCACCAGTTAACCCCGACTCATTATCACCCGTAACATTATCGCCCATATCATTATCATTATCATTATCATTATCATTAGTATCCATATCATTGTCACCCATATCATTATCAATACTACCGCCATCTACATTAAAGTTGTCGAGCACCATTTTATAGTATATTATATATATATTTTATTTTTTGTAAAATATATATTATTAATAAAATATATATTATTAATAAAATAATATATATTATATTTTTTAGTAATATATGTATAATTTTATTATCAGGTTACATATTTTTAATTATATTAAATTTAATATATAACCGTCATTCTAAAATAATATTACTAAATATTATTAATTAAGCTTCATCAGAAAAAGGTCACGATCCACCTTTCATTCTTTTTTTAGAAGTTTTTTTTTTAGGTTTTCTTTTAGATTTTCTTTTAGATTTTCGTGTAGGAAACATTTTTTTAGACATTTTTTTTCTTAAATTAATTGTTTTAAGTTTATTAGCTTTTTTAAATATATTTTTTTTAATTGATCTAGACAGTTTTAATGGAGATAATTTTTTTGTTATTTTACCAACCGAGTTTAAATAATTAGTCATTATATATATACGCAATAAAATAATTTATTTTCGTTTTAAACATTTTTTATCAATTTTCAATGTTTTACATTTTTTTTCTTGTGGAACTATATTTATTACACATTTAGCTTTTTTACCATAAAGCGGTGTAGTACACCCTTTTTCTTTTTTAAATTTTTTATAGTTAAAAATAGTTTTATCTTTATCTTGAATTGTACATCTAGACCTAAAATTTTCATACCTATCTCTAACTTGACAATATGATAAATTGGAATTTTTATTTAATAATTTATTTACAACTTCATGTAAATTATATATATATCTTGAGAAGCTATATCTGTTTTCAAATATTTCATTCTTTAAAGGAAATTTTTTGAAATTATTAGATAGATTAATTCTGCAATATTTACATGGTAATATATGTTGTAAATTATATATAAATTGTTTGTAATATTTTTTTTGAGACAATGAAGGTTTAACTGGATAGTTAAAACTCATCACGTGAAGGAAGTGCCATAGACCGGGGCCCCAAATACTAGTTAACATGCCTTGTTCGTTATTATAATCTTTTTTGTTATATGTATTTTTGAATAGTTTTTTTTTATATGTAGTGTTTTTTTTAGTAATTTTATTCATATCTATATCTATATATATATATATTATATATTATATATAATGAAAATAATATAATAGATATTCTTTCAAACTATTATATGTTGTTAAAAAAAATATAGTAGTTTATATATAAAATTATATAATATTATTTTATATTATATATAATATATATAATGAATAGTATATTAAATATTCTTTCAAACTATTATATGTTGTTAAAATCAACGATAAAAAATAATATATTATTAATAATATTATTAATAATCATATTTTCAACAATATCTTATTATTTATATATTACTACTTTACAAAGTTATTTTGATAAAAATTCAAACAAAGAATATACACCAAAAACACAAAAAAACCAAAAAAATGAAGCAACAATATATTATTTTTATACAACATGGTGCCCACATTGTACAGAGGCAACGACACATATTGACCAATTAGAAAATGAAATAAAAATAATAAATAAAAGTCAAAAAAATATAATAATTTTTTTAAGAAGAATAGATTGTGATAAATCAGATAATGAAAAATTATTAAAAAAACATAAAGTAAATGGATTTCCTACTATAATATTAGAACATAAAAATAAAATTTATAATTATGAAGCAAAACCAAATGGAAAACATTTAACAGAATTTGTCAAAGATTCATTAAATATCAAAGACGTATGATATAATTTAATAATTTAATAATTTAATTAAAATTGATTTATATAATAATAATATATTATTAATAATTATGGCTTTTTTATATAATTATTATTATGAATTACCAGAAGATATAACAAATATTATAATAGAGTATGCTAATATATTATATAAAGAATTATGTGCAAACAAAATTCAAAATTTATATTACAATTTTGTAAACAAGAAAAAAATAGCTATTGAACTAATAACAAATATAGAAATAAAATATAATAATAATTATGATTATAATTATGATTATTATTATAATGTAATGAAATACATAGATATAACAAATGATTACAATACAAAAGTAATAAATTATTGTGCAAAAATTTTAACAGGCAAAGAATACAACAATTGGTGGTATGTATTTTTAAGAAGAATAGATAATGGTATAATTATTGAAACAGCATATCACAAATATCGTTTGAACTATATATTAGATGTAATAAATGGTAAACAATATAGCAATAAATATTTAAATGAAACAATAAATGAAAAAATCGATAATTATAATGATAATTATAAAAATCTATATATTTTAAATGAAAAATTTAAATGCAAGTTGTAAAAATTATATTAAATCTTTAATATAATAATATTAGAATTTCATTAGACAGTTGCAATAAATTTCCATCCCAATTCATTGCATATATTTTTCCATATCTCATCTTGTTCAATTCTTTTTTCTCGATCTTTTAGTTTTGGAAAAAAAGGTAAAAATTGATATTCTCCTAATAATTCGCAAAGTTTATATATAGTATAATAATAATTTAAAAAATTAACACGTGTAGATGGACAAAATTTAGAATAAGGTTTTTGTATTTCTAAAAATAAATTACATAAAGTTTCTTCTAACTCTGGAGACATAATTGGTGGTTTTATTCCAAGCTTATCTTTTATAAATGGTATATGTTCATAGTATTTATTATATTTTAGGTTTTTTAATATTTCTTTTAACTTCAAATTATCTAAATTTTTTAATTCAATCCGTTCTTTTTTAATTTGATATTTTATTTTTTCAAATACTTCACATGGTATTTGCGTCGTTTCCTTCGCTTGGAATTGAGCTAATATCTCCTTCAAATGATTAATCCTTTTATATGCATAAAAACATAGCTCTTTTGGTGGTTCTTTATAAGACGGTTTTTCGTTTTCTATATAATATTTAGTATATTTGTAACAATAATTACATATATTAATTCCTTCATGTTCTAAATATACTATATTACCGGTGGTGCAATATTTACATATTTCAGTATTATATGTATATGAATTATAATCAATATAATTAGTTTCAGTATTAGAAAAATATTTATTTAAAAGTTTACAATTAGATACATTAGTATCATCATCATCATCATCATTATTTAATTTATTAGATAAAAAATTATTATTAGATTTATTATTATATTTATTATTATATTTATTATTATATTTATTATTAGATTTAGTGTCTAATAAATAATCGTAATTATTATCATTATCATTATCATTATCATTATCATTATCATTATAATTACTATTATAATTAGTAATATTGTTATTGTTATCATTAT
>MDTF01010208.1_pt1 | contig 41161 bp, 30 predicted proteins | sample 811191 | NCBI WGS metagenome assembly MDTF01 (sample SAMN05326649, study PRJNA326480) | marine metagenome | isolation source: seawater | place: Southern Ocean | collected 2011 | reverse complement strand
GATATGATACAAAACAACTGTGACTGTGAAGGAGAGCAGCAACAGTTTGGAGGTTGTACTGATGTTGATGCATGTAACTATAATTCAGCAGCAGATTTCAACGATGGTTCTTGTACTTATCCAGGATGTACTTTCATTACGGCCTGTAATTACGATTCGCAAGCAGGTTGTAACGATGAGAGTTGCTTTTTTATAGGAGATTCGTGTAATGACGGTAATTCTAATACAGTAAATGATATGATACAAAACAACTGTGACTGTGAAGGAGAATTACAGGAGAATGAGGGTTGTATTGATCCTTTAGCCTGCAACTTTAATCCAGAGGCATCGATTGATGATGGATCTTGTGAATATCTGGAACTGTACGCTATCATAGGTAGCACAACACCAGATCCTTTAACTTCAGTAGATTATTTCTACTCAAGTACAATGGGCAGTAGCTATGTATGGCAAGCATCTAATGGAGCTGTTACAGCTGGACAAGGAACTGCCTCTGTGACCGTAGTTTGGGGTGAGTTAGGCTTGGCTTCCATTTCTGTTACTGAAATGAGTGAAGATGGCTGCGAAGGTGATATGGTTATGGAAGAATTCAATATTTCGTCTACATCCATGACAGAAATCAGTGCAGAGTCATTAAGTGTGTATCCAAATCCAGCTTCATCTTTCCTTATCATTAAAAGTGATTTATTGAGCTCTGGAAACAGCGTGATAAAACTTATTGATTCGAAGGGAAGACTTGTTCTTGAGGATACTTTAGACAAGGATAATCGTCTTGATGTTTCGGGAGTAGCCAATGGGGTCTATTTCTTAAGCTTAATTAACGATCAGAAAGTGGAGAATTTAAGGATTGTTATCCAAAAGTAAATTCTTCTTTATAGAATACTAATTAAAAAATGCCTGGTCAATTTGACCGGGCATTTTTAAAACAAAAAGTTTTTTAAGGCGCTCCACTGCACACAGAAAATGCGCTCATGTTACATCAGGTTTATTTCTGAATAGGAGGGTTAGACGGGAAAATGAATTTGCGAGTACCGTCTTAAGTCATCAGGTTCTTTTACCTTCTGTCTCATTGGAATCGTTGACTGAAAATGTGTTTTAGTAGTGTTTCTTTAGAATTAAACTCGGGTGGTTTAAATCCACTCCAGTGTTTGTAATAGCAGAGAGAGTCGTCCGAAATATTAACAGATAAGTTGAATTAGATTTAAATGAGAGATTACAAAGAAATTGAAGATAAAATTGAAGAACTAACAACAGGTATTCAAAAGCTTGAAGAAATGATTCAAGATGATTTTTCTGAGTATATGAAAGATAAATTTAATAGAAGCAAAGAGGATATACGCAGAGATATAGATACGTTGAAATGGATACTAGCTTAGCATTACACAAAATATCAGGATGAAAAAATAGGGATGAAGTGATGTAAGCCGTTAGGCAGATTTAGCATGCTATAGCTGCTAGTTCTAAAGTGTTTTTTAAAACTCGGAACTTCTCTTTTATATTATAAATTCTCACCGAAAGCAGGTGCATGAGAACAGTAGATTACATAAGTATGAAAATTACAGTACTTACCTTATTCTGTCTATACAGGGTAGGGACTGAATAAGAAGAACTTATTTACTCGTCATCAGAATCTTTTTTTAGATTAATTTTCACAAAGGTTAAGACTCATTTTCCCTGCTCAACTAGATCTAAAGACATTACAGCCAGCAGATTTGGATTTAAAGCCTAAAGAGATTCCAGTAGAAACGTTTTTCCATAAAATAGTGATGATGCGTGATAGATTAAGAGTTCTAGAACAGAATGTTGACTCTCATAAATAACTAAGTGATGAAGAAAAGATAAATCTTCAACAATACATTACCAGATGTTATGGTAGTATGAGTACATTTAATGTACTGTTGCAGACAAAGAAGATTACTTTGGAGGTGAGTCTAAGTAATTAGATAATAACCTTTTAAAATATTTAAAAATTTCCGCACCGAACATGTTTGGGGAGCTAACAGCATTTTAATTGAAAACCACTCTGTAGAATTGCGATGGCGGGCCTTGGCCCATTTGTGGCATTGAACTAGAGGATTACAAAGCGTTCTTGGTGGTTTTGATCGTGTTTTTTTGAGTTCTTCCATTTACTCACGGTGCGGATTTTTTTTCCTTTCGAGTTTCCTCTAATAAAACAGTAGGAGTAAGTACCTTTGTCTTCGAAAATGTCTAGTAAAACAAACAACTCAATTAACAGTCCATCCAAGTCAGCGACTTTACCCGTAATGGAGCACTTCTACACCATGCAGGGAGAAGGGCACTATGCTGGATGTGCAGCCTATTTTATTCGTCTAGGCGGGTGTGATGTGGGCTGTTTTTGGTGTGATGTTAAGGAGAGTTGGCCTATAGACGCCCATCCGCATCACTCTATTGAAGAAATGGTAGGTTGGGTTACAGAAGCAGAAGCTAATTTGGTGGTAGTAACTGGTGGAGAACCGGCCATGCATCAGTTGGCAGATCTCACCGCAGCGTTGAAAGGGCTAAATATTAGAACACACATAGAGACTAGCGGGACTCATAAGCTTAGCGGCTCTTGGGACTGGGTGACTTTTAGTCCTAAGAAATTCAAGAAACCATTGGAGGAGTTCTACCAAGAGGCTCACGAATTAAAAGTGATAGTGCTTAAAAAGCATGACTTAAAATGGGCTGAAGAACATGCTCAAAAAGTAAGTAAAGAATGCCAGTTATTTCTTCAGCCAGAGTGGGATAATCGAGAAGAAACAGAAGGGCTAATTTTAAATTTTATCCGCTCTAACCCCAAATGGAGAATGAGTGTGCAGCAGCATAAATTTTTAGGAATTCCCTGAGTTCATTAATGTTCAGATAAGAACTGAGTACCCAAATCTAATCCATATCTATAATCTCTTAGGATAGAAGTGTTGGAGTACATATAAGTGCCGCTGTAAAGGATGTTTTCAGGGGCTATTTCAGTAATTTTCAAATCATCTGGGGGGTTTTCAATAAATTCTATAGCCTCATTGTACTTTTTAAAGCTAGAATTGAAGGTTTCAGATAAAATAGGGTTTGATCTGTAGTAAATACTTCCAAAATAGTCAGCCCAGCTTTGAGTAGACTTCATCCCTGAAATCCAAGTGCGAACTACTAATATCTCTCTTGCTCCCTGGTTGTAGGCCTCTATGACTGGAAGTGCATCACCCCAACCTCCATCAAAATATTTATTTTTGTCATGCATGTGCTCTCCCTTGGTCACGAAAGGTAAAGAGCATGAAGCGACTACTAAATCTATCCAGTCTTCCTTCTGAGGAGTCAAGTACTCTGGCTTTCCGGTGTCTTTATTGGTCACTACGATTTTTAAAGATTTATTTGAAAAATTCTTCAGGCCATCTTCTACTAAAAACGGAAAATCATTGTTGGAGATTTCTTTTATATAATCAATATCCATATAGCCTTTTGGCTGGAACGCTCTCTTGTAATCGGTGAAAGTGGGATGGTCGGCTAAAAATTGAAGTGCAGAAAAGCAGCTCTTATATTGATCACTTATAAAATAAGATAGGGAGATAGATCCTCCTGAAATTCCATAATAGGAATTAAACGGATTGTAATTATTCACTAACATAGCGTCCAAAACACCTGCGGTAAAACCTGTTCTAAATCCTCCTCCCTCTACTATTAAACAATCCATGCCTAAAGTTAATAGTTATAATGCTGTGATTATTTAGAGATTAGTAAACTTACCATTTGTCTCTTGTAAGTAGTTTTAAGAGAGAGAATGTTATTTTGTGGTTCGGCAGAGTAGGGTAAAGTTACTGTTGTTGATGTAGTTTTGTGTGTGGCGTATTAGTCCGTTGTTGAATTAACTACTCAGAACATTGATTACAGATTCCCTTAGTCTGAATTCTAAGGAATCTATATTGAAATTAGGGCTCTTAATTGTGTCCAGAGTTTAAAGTCGAGCGGCCAGAATATCGTTTCTCACTTCTGTCGTTTTTCATCAAAAAGCTCCTTCCATAACCTCTTGCACACATTCAGGATTTAAAAGCGTAGAAATGTCTCCCAAGCTATCGGTTTCATTGGAAGCTATTTTCCTGAGTATTCTTCTCATTATTTTCCCTGAGCGAGTTTTTGGCAGTCCATCTACGAATTGAATTTTATCTGGTTTGGCTATTGGCCCTATTTCACGCGTCACGACTTCTAAAATTTCTTTTCTCGTAGCATTATCTTTAGCTACACCCTGTGTTATAACGAAGGCATATATTCCCTGACCTTTAATATCATGAGGGTAACCAACTATAGCAGATTCTACTACGGCAGGATGCTCATTGATCGCGTTTTCTACTTCGGCAGTTCCCATTCTATGACCAGACACGTTAATCACATCATCAACTCTGCCTATTACTCTTATTCTTCCTTCATCGTCTTTTCTCGCTCCATCTCCTGTGAAATACATCCCTTTGAAAGCCGAAAAGTAAACAGTTTTGCAACGCTCATGATCTCCATAAGTAGTTCTAATCATAGAAGGCCAAGGGTGCTTTATACACAACAATCCTTCTACATTGTTTTCTGTCAATTCATTTCCGTCTGGATCTACCAAAACTGCTTGAATACCGGGAAGTGGGTAGGAGGCATACGTAGGTTTGGTATCAGTAATCCCAGGCAATGGTGAAATAAGGATTCCTCCAGTTTCTGTCTGCCACCAGGTATCTACGATAGGCGCCTTTCCTTTTCCTATATGCTTATCGTACCAGTGCCAAGCTTCTTCATTTATAGGTTCACCTACAGAGCCGAGTACCTTGATAGACGATAAATCTGATTTGCTGGGCAGGTCGTTTCCACATGCCATTAATGCTCTTATAGCAGTAGGAGCGGTGTAGAATTGATTGACTTTGTGCTTTTCACATATTTGCCAAAACCTAGATGGAGTGGGATGAGTAGGAATCCCTTCAAACATAATGGTAGTGGCGCCAGAAAGAAGTGGGCCATAAATGATGTAGGAGTGACCAGTAATCCAACCGATATCTGCAGTGCACCAGTAAACATCATTTTCTTGGTATTGGAATACATTTCTAAAACTGTAAGAGGTGTATACCATATAACCACCTACGGTATGAACCACACCTTTGGGCTTTCCTGTTGAGCCAGAAGTATATAAGATAAAGAGTAGATCCTCGCTGTCCATTTCTTCCGCGTTGCAATAAGGATTCTGCTCATCCACCTCCTCATGCCACCACTTATCTTTTGAGGAATTCCATGAGACAAAATCGCCTGTGTTTTTATGAACGAGTATATTATCTATAGAATCACAGCCTAGTGCTAGGGCATCATCTACTACCTTTTTCACAGGAATTTTTTTAATTCCTCTTTGGTTATAATCAGAACAGATAATCAGTTTAGCTTGGGCATCATTTACTCTGTCTGAAAGAGCTTGGGCACTGAACCCTGCAAAAACGACAGAATGAACAGCGCCTATTCTGGCGCAGGCTAGCACACCTATAGCTAACTCAGGAACCATAGGCATGTAAAACACTACTCGGTCTCCTTTCTTTATACCTAGGTTTTTAAGGGCATTGGCACATTTACAGACTTCTGCGAGCAGTTCTTTATAGCTGAGCTTCACTACGTCTTCTTCAGGGTTGTTTGGCTCCCAAAGTATAGCTGTCTTATCTCCTCTATCCTTGATGTGTCTGTCTAGAGCATTGTAAGTGATATTGGTTTTTCCGTTAAGAAACCATTTAACATTTGGTTCTTCGAAATTCCATTTTAGTACTTCATCAAAAGGTTTAAACCAATGAAAGGTCTCTGCTTCTTTCTTCCAGAATGCTGATGGGTTATCGATACTTTTGGCGTATTCTATATGGTATTCTTCAAGTGAGGTGATCTGCGTAGTCATGTGCTAAAAATAGGATATAGTTTTTAAGAAAGTCTACTGAGAATAAAAAAGGCTGAATCTATTGATTCAGCCTTTTTTATAATTTCGGTTTAATTAGTACTTGTGCTTTCCTACACTCCAATCTGTTTTGTCAGATAAATAGTGTTTTCCAGAGGCTATGGCGTCATCTTCCATTTGAGTTCCCATAGAATCATTCCATCTATTTAGATAACCAAAAAGAGCCACAACGCCCATCATTTCTACTATTTCTCCATCATTCCAGTGTTTCCTCAGATTTTCTCCTATTTCTTCAGTTACAGAATTGGGAACGGTAGAACTAGCTATAGCCAGGTCTAAAGCTGCTTTTTCAGCAGCATCAAAAGCAGGATGGTTTTTGTATTCCCAGATGTTTTTCATTTGTTCAGCAGATGCTCCGTAACGTTCGGCAGCTCGTATTCCGTGAGCTTCGCAATACCTGCAGCCAGTGGTGTGGCTACTTAGATAGGCCATCAGTCTTTTAAGGGCGCTAGTCACTCTGCCTTTATTCTCCATGACAGCTTTATTCATTTCTATAAAAGCACGAGCTATTCTAGGACGGTGGTGCATCGTTTTTATGCTGTTGGGGCAAAACCCTAAAGTTTCATCATAGAACTTGATAAGTTCCTGAAGTTCTTTATCGTCTGCATCAGCATTGGGTTGTACTAAAGGTTGTTTCATTTTGAATAAGAATTGCGGTTCATATACAAGGATGAATATGAACTTTAAAATTAAGTATTCACATCACTCGTAAATCTCAATATTCACTATTAATGGAAACGTGAATATACTTTTAGCTTAATAAGCCCCTGAGCGCTTTCGCATTAGCCATTCTAAACAGAGTAATCCTAAAATCAAAAACAGCAGCCATTTATAATTTATTAAATCAGATAATGACTTCTTTTCGTAGCTCACAGCTACAATCTCTGAATTGGACTTGATTGTATCTGAAAGAGAGTTTAATTCAGAAGGAGTGACCATTTTACCTCCGTTTCTTTCGGCTAGGTTAAAGAGTAAATTATGATCGGCTTGAGTTCTTAGCTGTTCTGCTATAACTGGAGAAATACTGAGTTCTCCTGATTTAGTGAGTTTTTTTCCTCCTGCATTTACAGAGGAAGTATACGTGTAATTTCCTGCAGGAAGTATACCCGCATCTAGTCGGTAAGAGTTACTTCCTTGGCTAAAGGTGAATGGGTAGTCCTGACCACTTTCATTTTTAAGAGTAACAGAAATTTCCTGGTCTAACAATGGCTCAAAACTCTCATTGTAGACCTCTGCGTTAAAGATGATTCTTTGAGTTTCATCAAATCTGTTTTTCGTGCTAACTCTAAAAAGACTTTTGTCCTCTTTACTAGCCAAGAACTGAACAGACTTTAAAAACCACTGGTCAAAAAGCTCGTGATTTCCTTTGTCTAGGTGATTAAAGAGTCTCCATCTCCATAATCCTTCACCAGTAAACACACCTACTTTTACATCGTTTTTCTCATTTAAAGTAAACAGAGGGTCTTCTGTAGTAATAGGCCCTACTTGCTGAAATAACAGATTTTTAATTCCTGGACTGGCATCTATTCTTCCAAAAGGAACGTTTATAGGCGGCCATTTCCTTACTACTGAATTTAGCTCTTGGTCTATTAAAAAAGCTTTAAATCCAGAATTAACAGAGCCACTTACTGCATTGGTGTTTCCATTATCACTACGTAACTCCACGCCTAGGTTTAAGCCATTAAATGAATCGAAGTTGGTTTGTGTTCCCCATATAAAAAGTGAGGGGATTTTCTTGTCTATAGCTTCATCTACCAGCTTTGTGCTTCCTAGTTTAGAAGGAAGCTGATGGAATATAACGAGATTATAGTCAGTAACATTTTTTTGGAACTCAGCTTCTAGAAAGACGTCTACTTCATAATTCTCATTTGAAGAAATAGCCTGCTTAAGTGCTTTAATGTCTGGGTGTGGTGTAGCTGATATAATGACCACTTTTTGGCGGCTGTCCAGTATGTCTATGTATATGTCTTGTCTATTATTGGATACAGTAACCTCTCCATTAATAGGAGTGAGGCTAATGGTGTATTTCTGTATTCCTGGAGATTTAGCTTCTAATATTACAGGAACTATCTCTAAGAAATCATCACCTGTGATAGATAGATTTTTAGTAAAGAGTGTAGAGCCGTTTTTAGTTACAGATAATTTAGTAGAAGCACCTTTGAGAGCGTTTGCCGCTACTGCTATTTCTAGTGGGAATTTGTTTCCTAAGTAAGCAAGTCTATTATGCGTTACTTCTTTAATTAAAAGGTCTGTAAACTTAGTGGTGTCACCTAAAGCTATAGTGTAAATGGGTGCTTTAAGTTTAGTGTTTGAGTAAAGTGGATGTTTTCCTTTGGTATAAATTCCATCAGACCCTATGATTAGTGCTCCTAGATTTCTATTCGAATAACGGGCATAGACTTCATCTAGAAGTAACGAATAATCAGTTTGTTTCTCTGAATAATCTAGGTTTAATCCGTCTTTAACCTCAGCGCCAAAAGTAAATGTAACTACTTCGAACGATTCTTCTAAAGAACTGGTTAAGCCAGCTAATGCAGCAGGAAAGGTCTGGTTATAGAATGTACTGTCACCTTTAATTTTTATGGACTCAGAATTATCTTGTGCTATTACTACTATAGGTTTTTCTGTTTCTATAAACGTATTTTTAACTAAGGGTTCCAAAAGAAAAAATGCAAGAACACCTACCGCTATGAACCTAAAAAGAGCTACAAGTAGCTTGACTAAAGGATGAAAATCATTAGTTAGCTTATCCCTTAGGTAAAGGGCGCTCGTAAAGATCACTGCTGCTAATATGCAGAAGATGATGAACCAATTAGGATATTGAATAAGTATTTCCAAAGGATTAAACTGTTGATACGCTAGACGTATTAAGTAAGCATTCCGCCATCTACATTAATCACTTGACCTGTGATGTACGCACTCATGTCTGAAGCTAAGAAAACTGCTAAGTTAGCCACGTCTTCTGGAGTACCACCTCTTTTAAGAGGAATACCATCTCTCCATTCTTGAACGGTTTTTTCATCTAAAGCATCAGTCATTTCTGTTTCTATAAACCCAGGAGCTATAGCATTAGCTCTTATGTTTCTAGAACCTAGCTCTAAAGCCACAGATTTAGTGAAACCTAAGATACCTGCTTTAGAAGCAGAGTAATTGGCTTGACCGGCATTGCCTTTTAAGCCTACTACAGAACTCATGTTAATAATAGAACCAGCTCTAGCTTTCAACATAGGGCGCATTACCGCTTTAGTTAAGTTAAAGCAAGATTTAAGGTTTACTTCCATGATCTCATCCCAGTGCTCCTCGCTCATTCTCATAAGTAGGTTATCTCTAGTTATTCCAGCATTATTTACTAGGATGTCTATTTTCCCGAAATGAGCCATCACATCTTCCGCTAATTTCTGAGCAGAATCAAATTTAGAAGCGTCAGATTTAAATCCTTTAGATTCTCCTCCTTTGGCAGCTAATTCTTCTTCTAACGCTTTAGCTCTGTCATCAGATGACATGTAGGTAAATGCTACTTTAGCTCCTTGAGCTATGAAATGCTCTGCTATTCCTTTTCCTATTCCTCTGGAAGCTCCAGTTATAATGGCTACTTTACCGTCTAATAAACCCATGATTTCTGATTAAATATTAATCTGCTGCTAAGGTATAAGATTGGCGTTGCAATGCCTGACTTTGAGGTCGTTTTTTTCTAACACACATACCTCAGGAAAATTAATTGGACTTCTTTATGATGGCCTCCATTTCTTTCATTAGGTGAATGATATTGGCATACTCGTGAATATGCGCAGGCCTGAAGTTAGTAGGGAATATCACCACAGCCTCTCCACTTGATTCGATATGTGAAATGTTACTTTTATGAAGGAATTCTAAGAACTGAGGGGTGAAGAATTTATCAGCATCTTTCGTGTCTTCTACTTTAACCTTAAAGTCTTCAGAAAACCCGGAGTATGAAGTGTAGTCAATGTCTTTATGAGCAGAAAAATCTAGATACTTGTCAAGGAATTCTTTTCTTTCAATAGTGAATTTTGGGATTTTAAAAGGAAGTTTTATAAGACCTAGAGTAGAAGTGTACTCTCTGTATGCCATGTAGGCGCCTTCTTCAAAAGTAAGGTCCGCTATTTCTAGCCAGATTCCCCCTTGTTCATTACGAATACAGTTCCGTTTAAATTCAATAACCCTTGACTTAAAGAAGTAAAAAGGAAGATAGGCCTCTGTTTGACCTATTGGTTCCGTTTCATAACTCCAATTTAGCTGCTCTGCTATTTATTTTAAACTCTTTTCTCTTTTGGTCATTTTGAGAGTAGAAGTTGTAAGTAGTTTCAGTCCCATTTTATGACTGGTAGAAGAAATGTGGTTGTCAAGACCTTGAATGTTCACTCTTCCACCGTTTTCTGAATGAAGTTTTTGGAATTCGTAAACCTTTTCTAAAATAGATAAATCTACTAACCTGGCTTCAGAAAAGTCAATAGTTATATCTGCAGATTTAGGTATTGTACTCAGCAGATTATTCATTTTAATGGCTCCTAAAAAGTTGGCTATTCCTTTTATTTTAAGCTCATACCCTCCACCATCTTTTGGAACCAGAAGTGAACCAGAGTTAAATACCATTTGAATAAAGCGTTGAGTAGGAATTCTGGCCAGTAGTAAATGCGTAATAGCGGTTATCAATAGTCCTCCGAATATTCCAGCCAATAGGCCATTGTAAAGCGTAATAAACAAAGTTCCTGCGAAGAAAATGAACTGCTCAATTCCTTGATCTAAAACCTGTTTGAAGACTTTCGGTGAAGCTAGTTTATAGCCTGTAAAAACTAAGATAACAGCCAATGCAGCGTATGGAATAGGGAGTTTGTAAGGAGCGGGAGGAAGAACAATGGCCATTACTAAAATGGTCATGAAAATTCCATGGTAAAGGTTAGACCATTTTGTTTTAGCGTTATTCTGAACATTTACGGTGCTTCTAACTATTACCGTTATAATAGGTAAACCTCCCAACATTCCTGAAACGGCAGAACTCAATCCTACAGCCACCAAATCTTTATCGAAATTGGTTTTTCTTCTGTATGGGTCAATCTTGTCTACGGCTTTCCCCATAGCCAATGATTGTATGGAAGCTATCATGGTTATCCCTGTCACAGAAGTCCAGAAGGTGCTCGTTCCTATCATCGAGAAATCTGGAAATATTAAGAGATCTTCAATTTTGGTAGGGATGTTCACTAATAGATTCTCTCCTGCAAATTTCCCAAAGAGATTCATCACAGATGAGTCTTGATTAACGAAACCAAACGCGATGGCAAATGGAACCGAGATCAATAAAACCCACATAGGAGCGGGGATAAACTTGAATAAATTATAGCCTATCCTATACTGGAATATCATAATGAGTAAACCGGAGATAGAGATTATGGCTACCCAAGGATTAATGTTATCTAGGTGGGTTAGGAAATCTACGAGTTGTGCTATTGGTTTTTCAACAGTAGATTTTTTTCCGATAAAAGCCACATGTATTTGCTGCGAAAAGATAATAATACCAATGGCGGCCATGATTCCATTAATCACTGAAGAGTGAATAAATTCTGCGAACTTCCCGAGTTTTAAAAATCCTAAAATAACTTGAATCAACCCTGAAACCACTATGGCAGCCAGTACATAATTCAGGCGCTGTGGGTCATCTCCCCAAGCGGCTAACGAACTAACGATAATGGCAATCAATCCAGCTGCAGGACCATTGATAGCTAAATGACTTCCTCTGAAAAAGGTAGTAACCACTCCACCGACTACCACAGCTATAATACCTGCCATAGGTGGAACCCCAGAAGCCAACGCAATTCCCAAGGCCAAAGGCAAAGCCACGAAGGACACGCTGAGTGCTGCTAAAACATCACTTTGCCAGTTTTCTTTAAGCCCTTTAAGACCAGTTTGTGGAATTTTCCGCATAAGGTGCAAGAAACGTCTTTTGAATCAGATTAGAAAATAAGAAATAATTTTTTAGATAGAATACTATATCAAATCTGCAGCTTCAGCTATTAGCTCAGCTATATCTTTAACTTCTACCTCTTCTTCTTTATTGAAGTTCTTCACACCGTCTGTCATCATTGTATTACAGAATGGACATCCTGTGGCTATGATGTCTGCTTTGGCTTCTAGCGCATCTTCAGTTCTTTCTACGTTTACCTCTTTGTTTCCGGGCTCAGCTTCTTTGAACATTTGAGCTCCACCTGCACCACAGCATAGGCCTTTTGCTTTACAACGTTTCATCTCTACTAACTCAGCGTCTAGTTTCATAAGTGCTTCTCTGGGTGCTTCATAGATGTCATTAGCTCTCCCTAAATAACAGGGGTCATGGAAGGTTATTTTCTTTCCTTTGAATGATTTTCCATCGGCTATGACCAGTTTGCCATCTTTGATCAAATCATTGATAAACTGGGTGTGGTGAATTACATTGTAGTTTCCACCTAACTCTGGGTATTCGTTTTTAATAGTGTTAAAGCAATGTGGACATCCAGTAACTATCTTCTTTACATCGTATCCGTTAAGCACCATAATATTCTGTGCGGCTTGCATTTGGAAAAGAAATTCATTCCCGGCTCTTTTAGCAGGATCACCTGAACAGCTCTCTTCTGCACCCAGTACGGCAAATTTCACATTCGCTTTCGCTAGAATTTTAACGATAGCTTTAGTGATTCTCTTGGCTCTATCATCAAAACTTCCAGAACATCCTACCCAGAACAATACTTCAGGGACCTCACCAGATGCTATCATTTGAGCCATAGTAGGCACGTGTATAGGAGTACTCATTTTCTTTTCTCTTTTAATTCAATTCATCAATCCACTTCCCTCTGTCTGCAGCAGGAAATGCCCAAGGAGCACCGTTGTTTTCTACATTGTTAAACATAGAAGTAACGCTGTCTGGCGACTTAGACTCTTCCATTATTAAATACCTTCTCATATTCATGATGATATTTAGTGGGTCTATATTTATAGGGCAGGCATCTACACATGCGTTACACGTGGTACACGCCCATAGTTCCTCTTCTGTTATATAGTTTCCTAGCAGAGATATTCCGTCTTCTATAGGTTTTCCTGCTTTATCTATATTTTTACCCACTTCCTCTATTCTATCCCTAGTGTCCATCATCACTTTTCTGGGAGAAAGGAGTTTTCCGGTTTGATTCGCGGGACAGTTATCTGTGCATCTTCCACATTCTGTACAACTGTATGCGTCTAATAAATTTTTCCAGTTAAGATCAGTTACATCTTTAACACCAAATCTTTCTGGTGGACCTTCGTCTACTGTCGGTTCTGGCGTTGCAAAAGGGTCTCCGCCCATCATTAAATCCACTTCTTTCTTCACTGCAGCCATATTGTTTAGCTGGCCTTTAGGCTTCAGATTAGAGTAGTAGGTGTTAGGGAAGGCCAGCATAATGTGGAAATGCTTGGAGTAAGGCACGTAGTTTAAGAATATCAATATTCCTGTAATGTGCGCCCACCAAAAGATTCTTTCAAAAGTGATAAGTGTTCCTGTTTCAAACCCGTCAAAGAAAGGAACTAAAAACTGACTAATAGGGAAGGACCCCGCCACCATATAATGGTCTGCACCTCGTAGTTGAAGAATCTGGTCACAAGCGTTCATTTTTAGTAACGCTCCCATAAGTACTACCTCTACTACTAATATGAGATTTCCATCTAGTTTAGGCCAGCCTTTCATTTCTGGCATTTTGAATCTTTTTATAGAACTAATATTCCTTCTATACAGAAAAACGACACAGGCTATAATTACGAGTAAAGCTAAAATTTCGAAAAATCCGATTAAGAAGTTATAGAAACCACCTAGATAAGGAGCGAAGAATCTGTGCTCCCCGGTGAATCCATCTATGATTATTTCTAAAACTTCAATATTAATTAGGACGAATCCGACATAAATCAATATATGGAAGAATCCTGCTACAGGTCTGACAACCATTTTAGACTGTCCCATAGCTACCTTAGCCATAGTTTTCCATCTTTTAGCCTTATTGTCTTTAATCTCTAGCGGTTTACCTAGAAATATATTTCTTCTAATTTTTTTTATCTTAAGAGCGAAGATACCTGCGCCAGTTAGAAATAGAAGTGTAAATATGATTTGTGGAATCATAGGTCTAGGTTATTTTTCTTCTTTGATTAATTCTAGAATTCGTTCTTCCTCTCTGGCAGAGAAGCCATTTCTGTCTTTTCTTCCAATAACAGAAAAGCCTAGGTACTTTTTAGGATTGGTGTAAATGTCATTTAATAGGTACTGTAACTCTTGGTTTGTCTGTTCTATTTCTACGATTAATGAGTCTGAATTTAAGACTTGAGCTAAAGAACCATCTCCATTATTAATTTTGTCGGTAATTTCCGCGAGCTCGCCCATGGTTTGATTTATACCGTAAATAATGGAGGCAAATTCTATTTGAGCCAGCGTGTCAGAAATATTAGCGAAATTGCTAATAATAGTATCCAGTGCACCGCTGTTCTCTTTGAAGGTTCCCGTAATGTCTTCTACATTTGACATAACTGCTCCGAAAGCATCTCTGTTTTCTTCTACCATACCGTCCACTCTATTGAAAGTAGCTTCTAACGTACTCATGGATCTCTGTATAGACTCGAAAATAAGAGGAAGACCCTGTGTGGCATCATCTTCGAAAATGGCGCTTACACTTAGCACTACTTTGTCCACACTTCCTACTAATTTCTCTATACTCTGCTTAAGCGGCTCTAGCTCTGCGGTTACTTGCTCTGCTATATCTTGTTGGATAGAAGCCTCTAGCATGCTCCCTTCCTCAGCGGGTTTCATGGAGTCTCCTAACTTTAGCTCTATAACTTTAGAGCTTAAAATACTTCCACCTATTTCTGCTATAGTGTTATGAGGAATAAAAAGGTCGGGGTTGTCTACTGTGAATTCTATTCGCCATCCAGCTTCAGAATCACTTATAGAGTCTACATATAATGCTATATTTTTAACTCGCCCTACTTTATTTCCTTGGTAAACCACCGAGCTGCTTACTGCTAATCCAGCCGTGTTTTTATAAATGGAGTAATACCCTGCTTCACCAGAAGAGAATAGATTGACTCCTTTTAAATAATTCATCCCCCAGACTCCGCCTACTAAGGCTACCAGCACTACTAATCCTATTTTAACTTCTTTAGACATTTATTTTTTTTCCATTCCTAGGGCTTCTCTCAAGTCTAGGCGTTTATTTCCGTTAAAAGCTATAATAAAAGCATCTTCGTATCCTAGATCTTTGATTTCTGCCTGTAATACCTTGGCTATCTCATAATTAGAGGACATTCCTGTTGTGTACTTATAAAGCCCGTTGCTAATATACTCATCCACCTCTGTAAGACCTTTAAAGTTTTCTGGTTTTATCTCCACAGGTTGGCTGTTAGTAGAGAGTTGTATTCGGTAATTTAAGCCCTTAACGTTTTCTTTACTAGCGTCTTTGTTCTTTTTATTTTTCTCTTTTTTTGTCTCTTTAGAAGTTTCCAACACTGTTTCCACAGTGGGTTTTATTCCTTCTGTTTTAGGTTTTGATTTTACAACTTCTGCTTTGAAAGTTACCCCTTCTATCTCACTTTTATATTCTCTAAAAGCTCGATAAAGAGCAGAGGCCATATAGTCCTGACCATGAGTAGAATGCAAGAAATTTTCTTCATCTTTGTTTGTCAAGAATCCAAGCTCAACCAAGCAACTAGGCATCGTGGTATATGAGATAACATAATACCCAGCCTGTTTAACTCCTCGGTCCCTTCTTTTCACTCGTTCTCTAAACTGATCTTGTATTTTCTTAGAAAGGTTTAAACTTTGGTTCAGAAACACATTCTGTCTCATGGAAAGTTTAATATACGTATCAGGGTCTTTTGGGTCGAATCCTTTATAATTTTCTTCGTAGTTGTCCTCTAAAAAGATAGATTGATTTTCTCTAATGGCTGTTTGTAAACTGGCCTCGGATTTATGCATTCCCATTACGAAGGTCTCTGTTCCATAGGCTGCAGGGCTAGCAGCGTTGCAATGCACAGAGATAAATAAATCAGCTTGAGCTCTATTAGCTATAGATACCCTTTCTCTCAACGCTAAGAATGTATCTGTATTTCTGGTATAGATAACTTGAACGTCTTTATGGTTGTCTTCTATAAATTTACCTAATTGCAACGCTACGTCTAAAGAAATATCTTTTTCAGTTTTTTTCTTAGTCTTAGTTCCTAAATTACCAGAATCTTTTCCTCCATGACCGGCATCTATAACTACTACTTTCACAGTGTTACCAGAGGAGTATGGTGAAGAAGTATATGACATTAGAATTACGGCAGACGCAAGAATTCCTAGAACTATACGTTTACTCCAATGTGAATTGTTCAGAAAAGCACTCATGACTAATATGTTTAAATCTTGTTTATATAGCTTTGCAGGCACTTTTGGTAGCTTGCACAAATTTACCAGTCATAGATGTTAGGAAGGTATACATATTACGAGTTTATAACGAAGAAGCTGTTCATTCTTTGCGGCCTTCTCGTGGGGTTTGTTTCGGTTCAATCTCAAACATTAGAACTGACTGACTCCCTTAATAACGAACTAATAGTGATAGATAGTACAGCGGTTACTCTAGATACGCTTAGTTCGGATTTACTGTATCCTATTTTCTATGATGCTAATGACTCAATCATATTTGATGCCAGAAACAATAGAGTACTGCTTTATGGGACAGCTATAATCAAGTATGATGATATAGAATTAACCTCAGATTTTATTTCTTATGATTTTGCTTCTAGCGTCGTCAGCGCTAAGGGTTTACCAGATAGTTTAGGGGTGCTTCAGGGAAATCCCGTTTTTAAGCAAGGAAGTGACACTTATAAGCCTGACTCTATGAGTTTCAACTTCTCAAACGAAAAGGCCTACATCAGTAATGTAGTGACGCAAAACGGTGAGTTTTACCTGCATTCTGCCCATACAAAAAGACGAAGTACAGAGAAAATATATTTAGGAAAAACCAAGATTACCACGTGCGACAAGCCTAATCCGCATTTTCATTTTCATGTAAAAAAAGCAGCACTTGTAAAAAATGAAAAAGGAAGTAAAATAGTGTCTGGCCCTGTAGTTCTGAAGTTCAGGAAAATCCCTACACCTTTGGCTCTTCCATTTGGTTGGTTTCCTAACAGTGCCGAGAGAAGTAAAGGAATAATAGTTCCGTCCTATGGAAACGCAGAAAGTCTGGGATACTTTTTTAGAGACTTTGGATACTATTATCCCGTAAGTGAGTATGTAGATACTAGAGTTCTGGCAGATGTTTATACTCGAGGTAGTTGGGCGTTAAAAAATGTAACAGCTTATAAGAAGAAGTATAGGTATAATGGCCGTTTCAATGTTACTTTTTCTAAGATTAAGAATGGTTTTAAGGAGCTGAACAATTACTCGGAAAATACTGACTTTTTTGTGAGTTGGAGTCATACATTAGATTCTAAAGCTCGGCCTAACTTGAGGTTCTCTGCTAGTGTAAATGCGGGAACTAGTTCTAACTTTAGAAATAATTTCAATTCTAGTCAGGATAATTATTTGGCCAATACATTTAGCTCTAGTGTATCTGTTACTAGAAGTGGGCTTAGTTTTTTCAATGGAAAAATCCCAGCTACTTTAACTGCCAGTGCTAGACATTCCCAAAACACCAGCACGAGAATAGTTTCTTTTACTCTCCCGCAGTTGAGTTTTCAGACCAATAGAATTTATCCTTTTAAATCTAAGCAATCCAAAACTAGAGGAGCTTTAGGGCAGGCAGTTCAAGGGTTCGGGTTAACCTACACTGGAAATTACGAAAACAGAGCGACTTTAAGAGAACAAGATATTCGACTGAATGCTTTAGGTGCAGTAGCCAATGATTTTAACTCCGGTCTCAGAAATCAGTTTAGTGCCTCTACCAGTGTAAAAGCGGGAGTATTTAGTATTAATCCATCTTTAGGATTTAGCTCGAATATTTACAGAGAAACTTTACGGCTAACTTATGACCAAGAGAATTTAATAGCACAGGAAGACACGATTACAGGGCTAGATGCCTCGTATAACTGGAATGCGTCTATTAATGCTACTACCAAGGCCTTCGGTACGTTTACCTTTAGAAATGGAAAAAACATAAAAGCGATAAGACATACGATTACTCCTTCGGTAGGGTTTAGGTATAGACCTAAAACAGGGAGTAGAGAATTCGGATTTTTCGGGGATGATGGAGAAGCGGTTAGTTATGACCCTCAGCAAATAGGGATTTTTAATTCGGCTACTAATTATAATAATAGCGGTTCTGTTACATTCGGCTTACTGAATAATCTAGAAATGAAAGTGAAGGGAAAAGAATCGGATGATAAGCCGAGAAAAGTTCCTATTATAGACAGAATAAACATTAATACGAGTCGTGATTTTGCTAGAGACTCTATCAACTGGAGTAATCTAGGAATCAGTGCAGGAACTAGAATAGGTTCCAAGTTGAACATTAATTATACGTCATCTTATTCTTTTTATGACAGAAATGAATCGGGGAGTCAAATAAACACGTTCCTCTTAGATTCAGAAAATAAGCTGGCTAGACTGCTTAATATGGGTGGGGGTATTACTGCCACGCTTAGAGGGACAGATTTTAATAAAAAAGATAAAGGAAAAGATGAAAAAATACTTGATGGTCCTGCCGATGATTTAGCCGATGTGCCTGAAGAAGTGAGAGAAGAGATTGATTTGAACAGGAATGATTTTGTAGATTTTTCAGTGCCTTGGAGCGCTAACCTCACTTATACTATCAACAGACGAAACATCTTTGACTCTGATCTACAAAGAGACACGGTAGCTATAACGCAAAGTATACTGGCGAGAGGAGATCTTACGATCTTCGAGAAATGGAAAATAGGATATACTACTGGTTATGATCTTCAAGCCGAAAAAGGAAATAGGCTTACGCCTACTACACTATCTCTGTTCTGGGATTTACACTGCTGGGAATTTAAGTTCGATTACATTCCTATAGGAGTTAGAAAGAGTTTTACTGTTCAGGTAAACGTAAAAGCTGCAGCGCTTAAGGATTTAAGAATTATGCATCGAGGAACCTTTGGGAATGAGAACGGTCTGAGGTAAAAAAGCATCAATGTTTTATAATTTAATTTTATGCTAAAGCAAAATGCACTCAGAAATCCCATCTTTCTTTCTACATAATCAGCACATAGACGTAGCTTTGTACCTAATTTAGACACACATGATTCAGCTCGGAAAATTCAATGATTTAAAGGTAAGTAAAGCAGAGGATTCTGGTTACACCTTAATAGATGACGAAGGAACTGAAATATTTCTACCATCTGAAAAAACAGATAAGGAATTAGAAGAAGGAGCTACCGTAAGTGTATTCGTCTATCCTGGAATACTAGGAGCTAAGAAAGCTACGCTCAAAAAGCCGCTTATAGCGCTTGGTGAATTTGCTTTTCTTACTGTAAGTAGCACAGATGAGCAGGGTGTTTATGTAGATTGGGGAATGGAGAAAGACCTGCTAATCCCGCCTAAACAGGAGGGAGAGCGAATGGAAGAAGGTGAAAGCTACATTATATTTATGTATCAAGATAGAGAATCTGGAAAGCTTTATGGAAGTAATAAAATAGAGAAAAGACTGTCTAACGATGACCTTACGATAGAAGAAGGTGAGGAGGTAGATGTAATGGTACAGCGTGAATCCGACATGGGATTTGCTGTAATAGTAAACCACCGACATAGAGGTCTTGTTTTCGAAAACGAAGTGTTCCAAGATTTACTAATAGGAGATACTCTTAAAGGATACGTAAAGAAAATCCAACCCGAAAATAGATTAGATATTACTATCCGACCTATGGGGTATAGAAATACAGTCGACCCAGATGTACAAACTGTGCTCAACGCCCTAGAAGACAGTCAAGGAGTTTTACCTCTAACAGATAAAAGCAAGCCTGACCTTATCATGGTAGAATTAAACATGAGTAAAAAAGCGTTTAAAAGAGCTATAGGTTCTCTTTATAAAGAGAGAAAGATCGAGATTAAGGAAGATGGGATTCACTTAGTTTAATTCGATATTCTAATATGACTTAAGTCGAAAATCAGGGGTGATAAAAATACTTAAGACCTTATTTGTCAGGGTAAAGGTGTTTGGTTTCGCTTTGGATTCTCTCCTTGGGACTAAAACAGCGAAGCTGTGACTTTCGACTAAATTAGTATTATGAACTAGAATTAATAATTACCCTCTCCTTACCAATCTATCGGAAAGTAATCCTTCAAGAATTTCCCACACCAGTGTTTTCCGGTATTGATACCATTTAGAAGTGGGTCCATTACTCTGGCTGCTCCGTCTACTATGTCTAGTGGAGGCTGAAAATCATGAACATCTTCCTTGTGCTTAGAGAGCTCTGCAGGATCTTCATCTGTCACCCAACCCGTATCTACCGCATTCATATAAATACCGTGCTTGGATAAGCCAGATGCAGAAGTATGCGTCAGCATGTTAAGAGCCGCCTTAGCCATATTGGTATGTGGATGACGATCTTCCTTTTTGAATCGGTGGAATTTTCCTTCCATGGCACTCACGTTAATGATGTGCTTCATTCCGGTCTCCTCTTTCTTCATGAGCTCACTAAGCCTATTGCAAAGCACAAAAGGAGCTACCGCATTCACCAACTGAACCTCTACCATCTCTGGAGTTTCTATTTCTCCAAGCTTCAGTCTCCAGCTATTCGTTTTTCTAAGATCTACCTGCTGTAAATCAGCATCCAACTCTCCTTCAGGAAATACTTCTTGAGTAGTCAGGCTATTATCGAAGCTATACGGAATCTGAGAAAGCTTGGCCGACTGTCTGAGGCCTATTCCCGGTTCAGGAGCATGCCAACTGACAGGAAGCATGTTATTCTTGGTAGAAACTTTAGGAGCTATAGCATCCAGCTCGCTAAGGCAGTGGTGGTGGTCTTCAAGCGTTTCTTTGGCAAAAGGAGGGAGCGCCTCAGCCTGAAGCTCTTCATTGGGCATCAAATGCGCATAAAAACCAGCAGGTCTTCTTACGGTTTGTGCGGCATTGTTAATGAGGATATCTAAGCGCTCGTATTTCTGTTCTATAAAATTGCAGAAAATCTCCACACTCGGGATGTGTCTGAGGTCTAGCCCGTGGATTTTTAATCGGTGACCCCATTCCTGAAAATCAGCTTCCTTAGCATAACGCAGCGCAGAATCTACAGGGAATCTAGTAGTAGCTATTACAGTGGCTCCAGAACGCAGTAACATTAATACGATATGATATCCTATTTTTAACCGAGAACCAGTAACCACAGCTACTTGGTTCGTTAAGTCTGCTTCTTGGAATCTTTTTAGGTAATTAAACTCTCCGCACTCAGGGCACATCGTGTCATAGAAATGATGCAGCTTGGTGTATTCCTTTTTACACACATAGCAGTTTCTGGCAGAGGAAAGTTCAGGGGAATCATGTTCTTCAGAAGCGGCATTTAAGATCAACTGTGGCGCTTCGAAAACAGAAGCTTCTCGAGCACTTCTAATTCCAGTTTCTTTTCTGGCGTGCTTGTCGCGCTCCTGATTTTTTCTCTTAGCCGCTTTTTTACCGTCTTTTCTTCTTCTATCAAACTCTTCCTTGCTCGGTCTAGAAAGTTTACCGGCTGCTATCATAAGAGCCGCCCGTTGTTCACGCGGAAGCTCAAAAAGCAGATTGGTATCTGCTAAAAGTTTTTCCAGAGTAGAAATAGTAGAATTTACTTCCTCTGAATTGACGCTATTTGGTTTTTCTTCTGACACTGTTTTAAGCGGTGCAAAGATAGTGCGGGTGAATTGACAATTGACAATTGGCAATTGAAAATTTGAAGGGTCACTTTTTTTTGTTTTTTGAATGTTTTCCTAATCATTCTCACCTTTCCGCGACCCAAGCCACTTCGACAAAAGCTCAGTGCAGCGCCTAAAGGGTGCGCTGATCCACTAGCAGGGAAAAGGGAATAGTTCCACCATAATAAATTTGTTCACGATGCTTACACCATCTATGGTGACTGAGTGTTTCGGCTCTGCTAAAATGTATCGAAGGCACGACTTACCAGCACAAAAAAAGCCAAGGAAACATTGTTTCCTTGGCTTTTATAATGTCTGACTAGACTAGTGATTTACTTTCCTTGAATTATAAAAGGTAGCGCTTTACCGTCAGTAGAAAGATACTGGGGAACTTGTGCTCCACCTTCTCTCCATGCATCTATTTCTAATTTTCTTAGAATAGACTTCGTTAAATCTCTTGACTCTAATCTGTATGCTTCCGCTCTACCGGCAGCTTCTATTACTACAGAAGCAGAATCTCCACGAGCAGTTTGGATTTTAGCATTGGCTAAATACGTTTGCTCTAGCTCTTTTTTCTGAGCCAATTGGTTTTTCTGATCTTGTTCCTGCTTGTCTTCTATGGCCTTCTTAATAATCTGGGGTAAATCCACATCAGCGATCTCTATGAAGGTCACATTCACACGGTAATCATTCAGTCTAGTTTCTATAAGGCTCTGAATTTCTACCTCCATCTCATCTCTTTTAGTAGAGTAAAGCTCTTCAGCATCATATTTACCAGCCACATCTTTAATAGCACCTTTAGCAGTAGGTGTAACTATATTCTGATCCCATCTACCATCATCTCCTTTTTCAGAATACATCCATCCACCAGCACCTTTTCTTAGCTGGTAGTTTACAGAACAATCGATGATTACTGTAAGACCATTTTTGTCTAATACTTCCTGCTCAAAAGGCATTGTTTTCTCCTGAACGCTCATAGTTATGAAATCATTCCATGGGAATATGAAGTGACGACCTTCACCATAAACAGTTGTCTGGTCGATACCCTTACCTGGACCGTACTGGATAAATTGGAATCCTTCATGACCACCTGGCGTTTTCTGCCATGATGTTAGCATGATTATTACGAATATGGCTAAGACTACCAGTCCGGCTATCTTTTTACCATTTAACTCAGGGAGTTCAACCCTATCAAAATTATTACTCATGTTTTAAATACTTATTTAACTGATTTGAATTTTATTATAGCTTCATAAACTAAATAGCCTAGAGCCAACGAAAGTAGAACAAAAAGTATTCTAGGCATTCCGCCAGACCTCATAATCATAACCAACGAAAAAAACAGAGCGGTTCCTATAATGATTAAGCTGAGGACTAACATTCCCACTTTTCTGTTTTGAAGTTGTCTCTTTTCTTTAAGAGGGACGAAGGTTTCTTCGTCAAGATGGTCATCTGTTTCTTGCATAATTTAGTTTTCATGTATCTGCCTATGAAGGTAATAAATTTTCTCTAGCGTTGCAATGTTATTGTTATCACATCACACTCAATTTAAGATTAATTTTGAGCTATGAAGAAAATTATCAATTCTCCAAAAGCTCCTGCACCCATAGGACCGTATTCTCAAGCGGTGAAGGTAGACAATACCCTTTACCTAAGTGGCCAAATAGCTATAAATGCTGCTACTGGTAGCATGGTGAATGATAGCATAGAAAGCGAGACCAAGCAAGTTATGGAAAACATAGGTCACGTGTTAGAAGCAGCAGGTATGGATTTCACCAATGTATTTAAGTGTTCTATCTTTTTAAAAGACATGGATAATTTCTCTGCAGTAAATGAGGTATATGGTTCTTATTTTTCTTCTGATTTTCCAGCCAGAGAATGTGTGCAAGTGGTCAAATTACCCAAAAATGTAAACGTAGAAATTACAGCTTTAGCGGCTGATAAATAAGTAAAAATGGCATTTTTCAAAAAAATTATAGGTTACTTAAACATCTTTAGTATGTTTAAGAAAAGCGAGAAAGTAGAAGGTAAAGACAATGTAAGTCTCAAGATGATGCACGGAATGAACAGAATAAGCATTTTCATGTTTCTGTTCTGTGTGATTATGATGCTTTATAAATTCTGTTAAGCTTCTTTTAAACTCAGCTGAATTCGTTTTCTTTCTAAGTCTATCTCTGTTACTCTCACAAGTACCTCTTGGTCTAGGTGCAGCACTTCAGAAGGGTCCTCTATGTACCTGTCTGCCATTTGTGATTTATGAATAAGGCCGTTTTCTTTAAGCCCTAAATCCACAAAAGCACCGAACTTAGTAAGGTTAGTAACCTTTCCAGGAAGCTTCATTCCAGTTTTCAAGTCTGAAATAGTTTTGATGGACTCCTCGAATTGCATTGTTTTAGCCGCTCCCCGAATATCTAGACCTGGCTTTTTAAGTTCATCTACGATGTCAGTAAGTGTAGGCAATCCTATTTTTTCTGAAACAAACTCTTGAGGTTTTACTGATTTTAATAATTCAGGATCTCCCACAAATTTATCCAAAGCCACATTGATCTTTTTAGCCATTTGCTTTACCACGGCATACGACTCCGGATGTACCCCAGTATTATCTAAGGCATTTTCTCCATTTTTAATTCTTAGAAATCCAGCAGCCTGCTCATAGGCTTTGGCGCCTAAGCCTTTCACTTTTAAGAGCTCTTTTCTGGATTTAAATCGACCGTGGCTATCTCTGTGTGATTTTATACTCCGAGCTAGTTTAGGGCCTATCCCAGAAACATACTGGAGCAGGTGTTCACTAGCTGTATTGAGGTTGACGCCTACTTTATTTACCGCAAAGCTTACGGTGTTTGTCAAGCTGTCCTTAAGCTTAGTCTGGTCTACATCATGCTGGTACTGCCCTACGCCTATACTTTTAGGATCTATTTTCACGAGCTCAGCCAGTGGATCTATAAGTCTTCTGCCTATAGAAATAGCTCCACGAACGGTTAGGTCTAAATCAGGAAATTCATTTCTTCCAGCCTCAGAGGCTGAATAAATAGAGGCTCCAGATTCACTAATTAGATAGACTTCTATTTTGGTGTCGCTAGGCAATATGGATTTAATAAACGACTCTGTTTCTCTCCCTGCAGTTCCGTTTCCTATGGCTATGGCTTCTATGTGGTGCTTCTTTATTCTATCTAAAATGTACGACTTGGTGTCAGCAGTTTTATGAGCAGGAGGATGCGGAAACACTGTGGTATGTTCTAGTATGTTTGTGTTTTTATCTAAAACAGCCACTTTACATCCAGATCTAAATCCTGGGTCTAACGCTATAGTTGGCTTCGGTCCTAAGGGAGGGGCTAGTAATAATTGGCTTAGGTTTTTAGAAAATATAGAAATAGCTTCTGAATCTGCTTTTTCCTTGGCTCCTGTTCTAATTTCAGATTCTAAACTGGGAGAGAGGAGCCGCTTTAGTGAATCAGCTGCCGCTAATTTTATTTGTTCAGCTGCCGAACCTTGAGATTTGATAAATAGTCGTTCTAGCTTTTGCAGCGCGAATTCTGAGTCTATGCTAATCTTAACTTTTAAGAACCCTTCTTTTTCTGCTCTAGTAATAGCCATGTATCTATGACCGGGAACGCGTTTTATGGGTTGGTTGAAATCAAAATAGTCTTTGTATTTCTGCGCTTGTGCTTCTTTTTTCTTCACCAATTTAGAAGCGATGATTCCTTGATTCTCAAAGAGTCTTCTTATCTGGTTTCTGGCATAGGCACTTTCGTTAATCCATTCTGCTATGATATCTCTAGCTCCTGTCAGGGCGTCTTCAGCGGTGAGGTCATTCTTAGCGTATCGTACAGATTGGTTGGCTATATCATTTTGACGCTGTGCCATAATGATTTTGGCCAGTGGTTCTAAGCCAAGTGCAATGGCCTTTGAAGCTCTAGTAACTCGTTTTGGTTTATAGGGAAGGTAAAGATCTTCCAGTTCTTTAGAGTCGAAGCAGGCGTTGATTTTTTGGAGAAGAGATGGATCAGAGATTTGAAGCTCTTTCAGCCTATCTAAAATAGTTTCTTTCCTTTTCAGTACTTCTTTCAGACGTTTGTTTTCATTGTCTATTTTCTCTATTTCTACTTCATTTAGTGTTCCTGTTGCTTCTTTTCTATATCTGGCTATAAAAGGGATAGTAGCACCATCATCTAATAATTTGACAACGGCTTTTACTGAATTTTCATTGATTTGAAGCGTAGAGGAAATGAGTTTTATCACTGGGACAGTTGTTGAAAATGAAAAGTTAAAATTAGCATTGCAACGCTAATGTATTCAAATCAAAATGTAAACTTATTTACAATCTGAAACAGCTGAATAGATCGATTTTTCATCCAAAACGTTTTGCCTTGGAATATCTGCCAGTTTCGTCCCGAGACCAGTTGGTGAATCCCAAAATCCCAGATAGAATATTACGACATCAAATCTTTAATTGTACTTATTAGCTGATTAGAAAGGGTCTTATTTTATTTTTCTTAATCTACTTCTCTTCCTATCGAAGTTTCCGAAATAGGCTAGATTAATTTCTGGTCCACCATTTAATTTAGTGCTCGTTCTAAGGGTGCTGATATTTACATCGTAGGATACCGAAAGGCGAAATTGTCTTTTGTATTCATAACCAAGCAGAGCTATAACGGCATCTCTATACCGGTAAAACACTCCGGCGGTAATCGCTGAGCTGGTGCTGAAGTTCGTGTATTTAGAATCGTAGTTAAATCTGTAGCTGGCATCCATTCCTAGTGTTCCAGAGAGCGCAGCTAAACTTTGACTTTGGACTAGCGCATAATATCTAAACACCATAAATCCATTGGTCTGCTGCCCCTGAAAATAGAGTTGAGCTAAAGTGGGAAGAGCATCTTCACCGTTTTCTAAAACGGTTTGTTTCTGGTAATAATGATGCAGCGCTACACCTGATTTCCAGTGGAGTTTTCTGGGTTTTTTATTTGTAAATTCCATTCCGAAACCTGCATCTAAATTCTTATTAGAAGTGTTATTGAAGTTTTCTAAAGTCGGAAGAGAAGCATCATAGCCCACACCATTAAACTGAGCATCCCACGCTAGTCCATCGAAGGAGAAGTTTCGCTGGTTGTACCCTAGCTCTAGTCCGAATGATAAATTCTTGGTTTTGTTTAGTCTAAGGTGATACGCTCCTAATGCTCTAAATATGGAAGATTTATAGCCAGAGGAGCCCGCCATGTCTGTAACAGCTACTAGTCCAAAACTGGGCTTGTTAATTTTGTTTTTGTTCTTTGATCCAGGATTCCATTCTACACAAAACAAATTGGTTATGAATGGTGTAGAGACTGAGTTCCACTGCCTTTTATGTGAAAGAGTGGCTTTTATATCATCTCCGTAGCTTCCTGTAGAAGCAGGGTTTAATAAACACGACAGATTATGGTATTGGCTAAGAGACACGTCTTGAGCCTTTATTTCAGAATAGATAAAAGTTAGCATTAAGGATATAGTGAGAAATGATCTCATCTGACTAGTGTAATATCTCCAGAACGAACTATTTCATCCCCATTATTAACTCTTGCTTTTAATTGATAGAAATAAATTCCAGTTGGAGATTTATTTCCTCTTACGTTTCCATCCCACCCATTTTCTGCAGAGTTAGTAGAAAACACTTTGTCTCCCCACCTGTTATAAAGACTGAAATCTAGCTGTACTATTCCTTCACCTCTAACGAATAAGATATCATTCGCCCCATCGTTATTTGGAGAGAAAATATCTGGAATAAAGAGAGACGAAGGGTCGTTTACACAGATCTGAACTGAAGCACTATCTATACATCCACCTTCGTTTTCTACTACTAAAATCACGTCATAATAACCGGGTGTGGTATAATTAACGGCAGGGCTAGAGCCATCATAGACTTCAGTTTCTTCATTTCCGAAGGACCATTCCCCTGAAACTGCATTTTGGCTGATATCTATAAATGATACAGGAAGTTCTTCAAATGGTATGCAGTCCAAATTGGGATTTATCGTAAAGTTGGCTGCTATAGGAGAGTATGAAGGAATGAGAATTAGATCATCTATTTCACATCCATTTTCAGGTTCGATGGCTAAAATGGACACTATTTCTCCGGCTAATCCCTCGTAGGAAGAAGTGCCTAGCTCATCATTCCAGTAAATATCATAGGTGTCTTCCGGAGTTACTTCTACAGTAACAGAAGCTCCTTCTTCATTAAAGCATAGCAGGTCACCAAAGAGGTATGAGAGTTCTAAAGAAGTCGTGATAGTGATGAGAACACTGTCAGTCACTGGGTCTGAGCAGCCGTCATCAGCGCTAACATAATAGTATTGACTTTCAGAAGGGGAAATATTATGTTGTGCTATGGGAATTAAATTATCACTCCACTCTATAGTCACAGTTCCATCAGGAACACCAGCCGCACTCATCGCAGTTAATACAGATCCTCCTCCTACACATAAAACAGTGTCAGTTGCTGATAAACTCACTATTGGAGAAGGATAGATAGTAAAGCTTACAGAGGTGTCACCGCTGCATGAGATGTCAGGGAACGAATAATTATAGGTGTAAATCCCTTCTCCTAAAACCGCAGGATTAAATTCTCCATTAATACTTGGGCCTGCGAGTAATCCATCTGGAGGTGAGGTTTCGTAGGGTAGAGATACATCTACGTAACAGTAAGTTTCTTCAATCCCACTAATTACTGCTTGGATGAATTCGTCCACTGTAATCTCGACTTCATCACCGCAATTACTAGGTGTTGAGTAGGTGATAGTGACTGTTTCTCCTTCAGCCAAAGAAGGGTCGAAGAGCCCTGTGGACTCGTTTATGATTCCTTGCCCAGTCCATGTTCCTCCGTAAGGAGGCTCTTCTATAATAAAAGGCTCATCTGCGCTGCAAACTGTCATACTCTCTGTAGTTAATTCACTAGGAAATACGATATATAAAACAGAGTCTAAACATTCATTGTTGTCATAATAAACTAGATGTTCCCCGGGTCCTGCGTTAGAAGGTATAAATTCAAAATCATTATTCTGCATAAAGTTAACGCCAGGTCCTGTCCACTGTCCACCCCACGGAGATCTACCGGTATTTTCATTGTTTAAGAATAATGGCTCATCATTAACACAGAAATAGACAGTATCTTGCAGAATAGTGGTTTCTCCTACGAACATTGAAAGCGTATCGACACATCCATTAGGGGCATAATAAAGTATGTCATACCAATTGTCTGTAATTACTGAAGAAGGATCAAAAAGGCCTGTGTTAACATCTTGAATACCCATTCCTTCGTATATACCTCCTGGTGGATTAGGAGAGTCACTTATTAGGAAAGGGGTGGTAAAGGGGCATGTATTAAGATATCGAACTCCTATTTGAGCCGGTATGATATTTACTATATACTCCATTGAACACCCTATAGCTTGATAAGAAAGGGTAATATCTCCTCCAGCTTCTGTCCATTCAGGCTCCCAAGTTCCAGCGGAACTATCATCTATTCCTATTCCATACCAATAACCACCGGAAGGCAAAACACTTAAGTATTGAGTGTTTGCACTTTGGCAGAGTGGTCCTAAATTTAAACTAGGAGTAAAATCCTGTACATCTATTATGAGTTCTTCAAAACAGCCGTTTACGGCATAAGAAATACTGTATATTCCTGCATCCTGAGGAGAAAATACTCCTGTAGGAGAGATGTTATCTCCAGTCCATAGACCTCCAGTTGGCTCAGGGTTGAGCAAAGTAGGTGTGGCAAAAGGACATGAAGCCGTAATTTCTCCAGCATTTATTTCAGTGAGAGAAACTTGAACTGAATCATAGCAGGTAGAATTATCAATAGAATAAAAAATATAATTCAGTCCGGGCTCAGCGCCATCGGGGTCGAAGTTTCCAGAGTCCGAATTATAGATTCCTGGTCCTTCCCATATTCCGATTGGTGGATTGGCAGTGAAAAGTAGAGTGGCGTCACTTTGGCAGAGAATTATGTCTTCTTGGTCTATTAAAACACTTTCATGTTCGAAAGTATAGGATTCAACAGTAGAATTTCCTGTTTGTACTTCGACTACAGTAACGGTATATGTTAGAGGTCCATTTGGACAAACTAGATGTGGTCCAGCAGTTGCTGGTAAGCCATTATCCCATGTGTAAGTGAAGTCAAAGCATCCTTCTGCTAAGGCTGAAATAGTGGTACATTGGTCATTGCAAAGCAAGTCATCTCCCACTATAAACTCTACGGGTATTTCACACTGATCATAAATGAAATTAAGAGGTTGATTAAATAACCAAAGGCTGTCACAATTATCTCTAACGCCTAATTGAAGAGAGAGGTCGAAATTGCAGTTGTAATCAATAATCTCTGATAGTGTTAAATCAAAAGTGCTAGCTAGTCCGTCAGTATCACAGTTCGTAGCTATATAAGAGTTTAGTTCAATCGGGGTTTGTCCTTCTAGTATACTGTTTTCGATGAAGACTTCATCGCATAAAATAGGGTAGCTTAGTTCTATACTAATCACGTTTATTCCGCATTCGTCTGGAGCTGGAGTAGAAATAGTAGGGGGAATAGGCTCTATGTAACTAGAGTCCCATAGGATATCAAAACCACAGTAGGTAACACTAATTTCTGAGGTGAAATGAAAAGTAGCGCAGCCACTAAAAGCAATAGTGGTAGATGGTAGTTCTATCCCCGTTAATGGTCCCGAAAGGATAGGAGACGATATATCGGGTCCATCATGAATAGTGAGGAAATCGAGGTCATCTTCTACGCAAAACTCACCTTGAAAAGTAATTTCAATCGGAGAGTCTGTGCAGACTGTGAACGTAAAATTTTCATTGTTTCCATAAATATCGATTTCTCCACCTGAATCGAATAATCTTCCCTTACATACATTCACAAGGGTGTCTGACATGTTAAACTCCGGCACTTGAGCAGTCACATAGGTTCCAGTTAATAGTGCGATAAATAGTACGAGAATATTTTTCATTCAACTAAAGGCTGTCTCTTATGCTAACGGTTGGAGTAGTTATTTGGTTGCTCCAGTTTTGAGCTCTATCTTTTAGCTGGATGGAGAAATTGGTGCTTTCATCATCTCCATTTCCTAGGAGGAAAAGAGGGTTTAAGTGAATACTGAAAGTTCCTTCTAGTTCTAATTCTTCTGAGTTAGGCGCAAGCGGAGGAACATGGTACCAGTCAAAATCATCTAATCGAGAGTCTTTCACCTTTAAGGTTAGGTCATCTGCGTCTATAGTTCCTAAATCTCCGTTCACATCACTGTATGAGATAATTACTTCCAATTGATTTTCGAATTCAACAACTTCAGTCGAAGAAATAGAAATGAATTCTATTTCTGGAAAAGGCGAAGGTTCTTCCTTTTTACAGCTTTGAAAGCTTAAGAATAAACCTAGGAAGATAAAGGACTTTGTAAGTTGTTTCATAAAATTTGTACTACAAATATGGAAGTAATGACGGAGCTGCTATTTTCACTTGGAATTTCTATGTCTGAATCTTGTTCTCCGTCATTCAGAATGTTTCTTAAGTAAATCACATCACCAGAGGAATATCCACTTAAGTCAAGAGACGTTTTATGGTAAAATGTAGCGTTATTTTCAGAGAAATCTAGTGCGCTTAGAGTAGAAGACGTGCTATAAGCCACAGATGTGGCAGTGGTGAGTGCTGAGATAGTGGCTGCAGACTTCAATTCAGTTACGGGCACATCTAAAGAGGCTATTTGATCATCTGTTACGAGTATCCAAACATCTATTATGGCTGCATCTACTAATATAGGAGTCAAGCCTATCTCATCGGGGTCACGTGCGTAGGGTGACGTAGTGTCATTTTCTGGTAGAATGACTAAGCCATCTATAGAGGGAGGGAGATTGGCATCTCCCTGTCCAGGTAGGTTTCCATACATGTCAGGCGCTCCAGATGTAATCCAAGATTGGATTAATGAGATGTAAGTACTAGATAAAGTATTCCAATCGCTATTTTGATCTACTTCAAGCGGCATTAGGCCTGAGGTATTCGGAATGAATTCCGTAAGCCTGGCGTACAAAAAAGATTCATTGTAGTTCCCGGGAGTAACTCTCTTAGAGTAAGAATTAGTTTCGTCATTAGATATAACCGGGTGGTTAACTAATGAATTATACGCGCTAGAGATACTTCTGAATTCAGGTTCGAATGTACCATCATGACATCCGGAATTAGCGCAAGTAGGTTTAAAAACGCTTTTATGAAGAAACGCGAAATTATCTTCACTGATAACTCCAAAATCTGGATTGGAATTTTCTGTCCTATTTATACAATCAAATGGGTTTTCTGTTTCATCCTTTTTACAAGATGCAGCGGCTATGACCAGAAAGAGAATTATATATAGGAATCTTTTCATTTGGTTATAGTCTATCGAATAAGGATAAGGTTCCAGCGGCAAGAGTTCCTGCATTTAATACATCATTTTTCACACCTAGAATTTCTGCAGCTGTAAGCATAGAATCTGAGGTAAATCCAATAGGGTTTCCTTCACCACCTATAGTTAGATTCTGAGGGATCGTAGGTCCTGCCATCATGGTAAAGACCCTCAGAGCATTTTCATCAGAGTGGTCGAAAGATCTCCAATCATTGGCATCTAAAATTCCATTTGGTTCTAGATTTCTGCCGCACTCAGGAGTAGCTATAATAATAGTGTTATCAGCCATTTCAGGAATTTCATTCTGTATATAGTCCCATAGGTGACCTACAGCATGATCTGCCCTGTGAAGTGAAGCTGTGTATTCAGTGAAGTTACTGTGGCAGGCGTCTACATTGCTTAGATTTACTACTGTCATAGCAGGTTTAAAATGCTTTAAAACTTCGCATGTATACCCTACAGTTCTTAAATCCTCACTATCAGAAATGGGAGGGTGTGCGATGGTGCCATTTCCCGTTTTATCATACATCAGTGTCATAAATTCTTTTATCTGCTGCTTTTCATCCTCAGTATTTCCTAAGTTTCCTAAACCACTGGCATAATTATCGAAATTATTATCAAGGAAATATTTCATTTGATAAATAGGATCTAGTTCATTTTCTGGATGATAAACTCGAGCATCTCCTAAGAAGTTTTCACACGCTCCACCGAAAGTAATGTTAGGGGCAAAGAAGTTAGCCCCGTAACTAGCTCCATATCCTGGGTCTGTGCTATAGTTAAGTAAAGGTACACTGTTGTATATTCCGTTACCTACAAACCAAGCGTCAGTAGCAGAGTATCCTCCGTGCCGTCTTAAAAACTCGAAAATTGTAGGGTTTTCAGGTTTTTGTCTAAGTCCTTGAGTAATTGCATTGGAGCCTTGGAGAAGAGAGTTTAATCCTTTATAATGTCCTCTAGAAAGGGCGGTAACTTCACTAAACAATGTTCCTTGGGACTGAAGTGAAGAATTTAGAATTTGTGGAATAGGGTTTATTCCACCTGCTCCAGTTCCGTATACTATTTTTTGGGTAGGCGCTTCACCATCTAGCATGTTATACATGATATTACCTGCGTACGGTTCGTCTTGGCTGTCTTCTACATAGCGTTGCAATACCGATTCTTGTTGTCTCACACCTCCAGCAAACATCACCATTACTACATGTGGGGCTATTTGTGAGCCGGTTTGAGCAAACAATCTGCCTGAAGGAAGAATGTATGGAGCTACCAATGCCGCGCCTGCGGTTAGTCCAGTTTTTCTTATGAATTCTCTTCTTTTCATGATTTAGTAATAAAGGTATTCGTTAGACAGCGCGAATGAGAAGTAAACCAATTCAGGAGTGATATATGGATTCGTCTCTATATAATTCGTGTACCATGTTTCTTCCGAGACAGAAGGATAACGAACCAGAAAGCGGGTATATGTGTCAGTAATGAAAGTAGTTAAATCAGCGCGCATTTCTTCATCGGTCGGCATGATTACACCACCATCATTCATAAAGTTAGAAATGATTACTTCTCTTACTAGTTCTTTATCTCCTATGGAAGCTATGCATTCTCCTATCTGGAATAATTCATTTGAGCTAAGCGCTGATTGGAACAAGTTAGTATGTAGAATGGCCACCCACTGCTCATCAGACTTCACTCTAGTTTTAGCTGCGCTATTTGGGTAAAGCTCTACGTTATTTAGGATAAAAAGGGGATCTTCTTTTTTCTTACAACTCGCAGACAGAGCTATAAAAAGAACTATTGCTACGCTACTAATAATTTTAGAAACCTGCATATTCATCAGTGATTAAAATTCGTAATTGTATTTCTGTAAGGTCGTTGTCATCTGTAAATTGATTGACCAAATCGAACCGTTCATTAGAAAAAGGTTCTCTCGTTAGCAGAGATAAAAACGCCCATGTCACGAGTCCTTCCTTAAATTCGGTGTTAGCCGTGAGAACTTGAAGGTACTCTTCTTTATTTTGAGCTACTTCACCCAAAATTTGTCCTGGAGCATTGTCTTCTATGATAGGAAAGATCTGGTTGAATTCTGCATTAGTAGGGAACCTATAAAAGAGATTATCGAAGCTGGCATTAATGAAGTTAAACGTATTCATATTTATGTCGTCATAAATAGTGTTATTCAGCATTAATGCATATAAGTTTTGGATAGTGATGTCATTAGCTCTATTAGCATATTGACTATTAATAATGTTTTTTAATCGAAGGGCTTTGGCCTTATTGATTTCATAGCCCAGAAAGTTCTCATTAATACTGTCTGCATAAGCATACGCTTCGTAAAGGTTGACTTTTTGCCCTATGAACTCATCAGAAACACCTTCTAAAAGTCTGGCTTTGGTGTCTTCATATAACTTTTTATTATAGGCTATGAAGTAAGAGCTATCCCCAGGAATGGTGTCAGAGTTTTTCTGGAGTTTATTAATGAGAAATCTTCTAGATTCAGCGTTTAGTCCGCCCGCTTCTAGAACCGAAACTTCTTCAATCATTTCAGTATCCAAAGGTTCTCTTCCAATTAAATCTATGAAAAGTCTATTTACATAATTCTCTACTTGAAGTGTAGAGATTCCTTCGTAAGGTGGAGGGTCATTATTTTCGAAGACTTCTTTTTCTTTCTTACATGAACTGAAAGATAGAATAGCTGTGAAAATAAAGGTTAATCGTCTCATAAAATAAAGTGTGGTTCGCATAAATATACGAATGTTAGTTTAATTTACGGAGACTATATTAAGTCTTAATGATTTTGTATGTCCTATTGGCTGATTTTAATAGATAAACTCCAGAAGAAAAACTCTTAAAGTCTATTCGATGAACACCTGGAGACGAGAATAGTCCGGTAGCTACAACTTTTCCAGATAAGTCCATTATTTGGAAATTGAAAGAGCCAAAAGGGCTTGAAATTTGAATAAACTCTGAGGCTGGATTAGGGTATATACTAATTTCTAATTCTAGTATGTTTTCTTCTATAGATGTCACTAGAAGGGGAACACTTTGGGCGGTGCAATTACTTCCATTATCTAGTTCAAGAATATAAGTCCCGTTTTGCGGATTCAATAAATCGAAAGCAGCATCTTCTAGAAAAATAGTGTCATTTAAAATCCAATTGTAACTGTTTTCGCTTGCACAGTTAGTGCATACAATTTGGTTTGTTTCATTCAGGTAATTTAGAGTTGGGACAGTTTCAGTTTCATAGACAGTGATGGTTATTTCATCTGTACTAATGAATTCACCCACAGTATAGGTGTAAGTAATGCTGTAGACTCCAGGGGAAGCGTATGTATGAATGTAAGCATCTAATTCACACACGTCCAAATCGGTTCCTTCACCAAGATTTATTGAGCATTCTGCACCTTCATTTAGAATGGTTTGGTTGGTTATTTCGATGCTAAATGGAGCGCATCCAAATTCTTCATTGACAAAGAGAACAGCTTCATTATAGATACAAGATCCATCATCTAGGTTAGCTTGCTCATCGAAATTTAGGGCTTCTAAATCTGTACAACCGGAATATAGGCAGGTGGCATTATCAATTATATCTGCATCAGGATTGTAATTATCAGCTTCTTGGTCATTGCAGCCTATTTCTTCTATAAATACTACAAGAGTATCACTTTGTGCCGTACAGTTGCTTCCATTGTATAGTTCAAGGATATAAGTCCCGTTTTCGGGATTGAATAAATCGAATGGAGCATCCTCTAGAATAACCGCATTATCTAAAATCCAATTGTAACTATTTTCGTTCAGACAATTGGTGCACACTATTTGGTTTACGTCATCTAAGTAATCTAGAATAGGGGCAGGTTCAGCTTCATAGACAGTGATAGTTATTTCATCTGTACTAATAAAGTCATCCACCGTATAGGTGTAAGTAATGGTGTAGACTCCAGGGGAGTTATAGGTATGGGAATAAGCATCTAATTCACACACCTCCAAAATGGTTCCTTCACCAAGGTTAAATGAGCATTCTGCACCTTCATTTAGAAGTGTTTGGTTGGTGATTTCGATGCTAAATGGAGCGCATCCAAATTCTTCATTGACAAATAAAACGGCTTCAAAATAGATACAAGACCCATCATCTAGGTTGGCTTGCTCATCGAAATTTAGAGCTTCTGCAGTTGTGCAGCCTGAATACAAGCAGGTGACATTATCAATTATTTCTGCATCAGGATTGTAATTATCAGCTTCAGGGTCATTACAGCCTATAATGTCACAACTACCATCATCAAAATTGGCTAGTGGATCGAAATTAGGATAAAGTTCACTCGTACAACCAGCTATTCGGCAGGATCCATCATCAATGTCTGCTAAAGGGTCATAATTAAATGCAGAAAAATTTGTACATCCAGGCAAAGAACTTAATGGAAATATGTTAACTCGAATCATTGGGGTAGTCAACGTATAGAAGCTAGCGTTTTCTGAGGGGTATTCTATGATTGTCGTTTGAGCTGGGGATATTCCGCTAGTAGCTATTCGCACTAATCCATTTTCTTGAAGTGAACTAAAAGAAGCTAAGAATACTGTATCTATTATTAAATAAGGTTCTAGAAGCTGTAACGTTACGAACTTGGCTTCACCGACTTGATTTAAATCCCATTGGTTTATTTCATAAGGGAGAGTTTCAGCCAAAACACTATCTCTGAGCAGGTTTAATAATAATCCATTTGTCGTGGCTCCTACTGATGAATTCTCGGAAAACGCCACAGATATGCTAGTGCATTTAAGAGGTTCGGTTATGATTCCTTCAAAGTAATTACCTAATTCAAAATGACTTTCTGTAAACTCGTTAGCTGGAGTAAACTCTCCATCCATTTCGTATTTATCACGAGCAAACGTATGTTCCGACATTTCGTAAGATTTAGAAGAAAAATTATTCTCCTCATTCTCATCTTCTTCTGCTTGATCTATTTGAAATTCTATATTGTAAGAGCCGAGGATCTCACTTGGAATATATTCTTCGGTGGCCAAGATGCTAGATTCTCCTGGAGGAATAGAAATAGGTACAGAGCTTAATACAACTAATTCTTCTTCAGATTGATTGAAAACTTTGGCTGTTAATGTAACAGCTGTTTGGGTATTGTTACCTATGTTCAAAGCATCAGCGTGAAACTGAAAAGGAGTAATCATAGTTCTAGGGTAGATGCTATATTCCATCTTCTCTATTCCGCTAAACCCTTGATTGAAGTTGAACGCTGTGTAACGAGCTTCGGGCATAAATATGTCGTTATTGACTGGCTTATATATGATTACATCATCTATCATCCAATAGTAGTAAAGACCTTCGAAGTGAAATCGTATTCTTACGTCAGGTTGGTTAGCTGCTATGGCAGATATGTTTACTGATGCCAGATTTAAATCACCAGAGTAAAAACCAGTTTGAGCGCTGTTTTCTAGAACATATACGTAGCTGTTTCCGCCATCAATACTTATGGAAACCGAAGTGGCAGCTTGGTAGTTTTTATATTGTTGTTGAAAAGTAAGTACCAATGAAGTTTCGTTACTGAAATCTAGCGGTGAGGTTGTAAGGTTTGCACTGTGAGGTCCCGGGTCGATTCCTGACCCTATGTTTCCGCATGGACCTGTTTCATCATCCCAGTAATTAGAATCAAAAATAACAAACCCGTTTTCGTGTGTACTGCTTTCCAAAGGTTCAGACTGTGCACCGCAACTACCTCTGCTCGCCACCGTATTATTCGGAGTCGTAAACGGCCCTCGGTATTCCCAAAGCCCAATTCCTGATTCAGAGGATGTTTCCCAGTTGTCAGGGATTCCATTGCTGAAATCGAATGAGATTAATTCTTCTCCGTAAACTTGAGAGTAAGAAGAAAAGCTGGTAAATAATAAGATTAGCGTTGCCAAAGCCTTTTGTATGGCCCTTAGACTTATGTTCATGGGTAAGAGTTAACCTTACGAAGATAACAAATACTATATAATTATTTAGAATAAAAAAACCGCCTCTTTTGGGAGGCGGTTTAAATACTTAAAAGTGAGGGGTGAAATTAGTTCTGCTCCTCTAATTTTCTCATTTCTTCTTCGAAAGTTTCTTTGAACTTCTCGTAGTTATATTCCGCTTTAATTCTTTCATCTTTCGAAAGTTTATCGTTATAAGAATCAGCAAGTTTAGTTCCACTTAATTCAATAGCGATATAAGCTATATAGTTTCCAGTAGCGGTGTTTTGAGTTAACTCATCACATATTTTCATCGCTCCTTGAAGTTCTTGATCTACGACCGTCCTAGACATTTCATTAAAGGTCTCAGTTACCTCCTCTCGGTTATTAAACTCCGAAGAATTAACATAATTATCACCTACTATTTTCATAGTAACTTTAATTGTTTTGGCTAGTTCAGCATTGGCATTCGATCTTGCTTTTTTCTTAGCAGTCTCTCTATCCATACTCTCGCCTGTGGCTGTAGCCCTAAATGTGTTTTTATCCGAAAAGTATTGTTGGCCAGTACATTTTTCTAAAATTGTAACCTCACCTACAGGAGGAGTCTTCTCGATTGGTTTTTTCTTACAGCTTGTAAATGTCACACCTATTCCTAGAATTAGTGTAGCTGCTAAAATGGAGTTCTGTATTCTTTTCATTTTAATATGATTTTGTTCTTTTGAGTTTTGATTTCATAAACTGTGCCAAATGTCTGTCTTATAGCAAGACGTCCATAAGTTTAGGCACAAGTTCTTTTTTTATTTTTTTTACAGCGTTTTTCACAGCGTCACCTTCAGCGCCATTTGTGTTCATGTGAATGCCTTTAATATTGGTATAGCTGTCAGAGAATAATTGTCTATGACTGTCATGGTCTTCTATAGTTATTGTGAGGTCTAAAAGAGCCACATGAAAACCTTGAGCTGTTCCACCTTCATTTATTTGGTGATTTAGAATCACATCTAAGTCGGCATTTAGTTCGGATGTAGAAATAATAAACCCTTTTTTTAGAAGTTCATTTTTAAAAGACTCTGTTAGTGGGTTTGCCTGAGAATTAGTTCTCAAATAAAGTGAAGGCATAATAATATTAGCAGGAATATTAAGCATTTTATTATTTATCCCTGCAGTTAGTAGTTCACTTATTTCTGGAGAAGAGTCATTCTTTAGAAGTTCATCATAATCTACCCAAACTTTCAGTTCGAAATTTCTGGTATCTTCATTAAAGTTTTCTCCATAAATAGTGATTATACCATCTGGATTAGTGTATAGTTTTTTCTCTCTGGCATAAGGTCGGTTAGTGAACTTATAAAAAACAGGAAGATTAGGAATGTAGCGTCCTTGGTTTTTAACGGCTACAGAAACAGAATTTGAAAAGCCGTTTTTATAGCTGAGGTTAAAGGTGCTTTCACTTGAGATTAACTCTAATTCAGAACAAATTTCTCTAATCTGCTCGTAGAGAGCGTTATCTAAGAAGAGGTCTCCGTTTTCTGTTACATATGAGTTGTCCTCAGACCAATACTCTTTCATATTTAGTAATCCTTTACTAAATAAATCTAGTGCATCGGCTAATTTTCCATCAGTTTTGTAAGTCAATCCTGTTTTGTAATTGGCGTAAGATTGATCGAGCACTTTTTTCTTTTTAAGATTTTTAAGTCTTGTGTGCTCAGACTTTGAGATTCGTGTAAATATCCAGAATTCGTTTTCATTCTCCCAGGAATCTACAATTTCATAGTCGGTAATTTCTTCTTTAAAAGTAGAACGAACCATACTTTGGAATTCCTCAGAATAATCGAAGTTGTTATCTATGGTATGATAAAAGGATTCCCCTGAGATATTTACAGTGATTTCAGAACTCATATCTGATAACGCATTCTTTTTGGCCACTATAGAATAGTCAGTAGGAAAAGTTGTTTTATTCGAGCTACCTATGCCGATGTAATAACTCCCATTTATAGGTCTGCTAAATGCCCAATCTGGCCTAGGGTTTGGGTCTATTATAGTTTGTGTGATTTTATTTCTAGAATTGCAAGAGAATAGGATGCTCGCAATAGCTATGTATCTTAATATCATCATTTCACCTGATTTTTTATAAACGAACTGATATCTGAGCTTAATTTATAACTCAGGTCTTTCATTAAATCAGTTGAAAGTTCTTCAGTAGATGAGATTGTCTTTTTACCATTTAATAGTCGGTCTAACTCATTTTTAGAATTTCTGTTAGTATTTACTGCTCCTCCTGTCCGTGAAGGATATAAATTAGAATGGTCTCCGTCATACATGCCGTAAACCATCACATCTTCCATATTGTCCTCTATAATTTTAGACTTTATAACTTCTCCAGTCTCTAATGAGGTAATCTTATATTGGAATGAAACATTTACAGTATTCTTTTTCTGATACTTCGTGTAATTTGTTGTTCTGTATTTAGTTTCGAAGTAACTTTTGTTTGTCTCTTTATTTAGCTTTTTCACTTTGTAGCTTTCATAACCAGTAAGTGTAGTTTTTTGAAGCTTTCCTTTAGTTGATCCGTAGGAAAGAACCGTTCCGGTAAGAAGCGTTTTGGCTCCGATTAAATTACCCGCGGTTACAGCAGTTTCTTCATCTATAACTCCTGACATTCCAAGCTGTTGCTCTCCTATAATAAGATCAAAGTTTTCCCTGTCTATAACCTTAAGGAAAGGGTCGCTAATTGAAGTAAGCGCATCTAATGCGTAGGCAGTAACTTTTTTATCCAAGCCACTTTTATTAGTGCTGTTTTCGAAACTCACGACTGCTAAAGTTATTATTCCAAGCTCTAGTGATTGGTCTTTAAGATCCTGGGCTTCTTTGAAGCTTGGGTTTCTATCGATTACTTTATCAAAATCTGAGTAAGCAGACCGGAACCTTTCATTTTCTAGATGCTCTAAAGCAGTTTTGTAAAGCGGTTCTAGATACGCTAGGTCCTTGAGAGCTCCCGAATCTTTGTAATTTGAATCGAACTTACCGATTTCTTTAAATTTAAGTTCTGCTGTAGAGAATTGACCTTTGTCTAAT
>MDTF01010743.1_pt1 | contig 41194 bp, 39 predicted proteins | sample 811191 | NCBI WGS metagenome assembly MDTF01 (sample SAMN05326649, study PRJNA326480) | marine metagenome | isolation source: seawater | place: Southern Ocean | collected 2011 | reverse complement strand
GACGTAATTGACGTAATTGACGTAATTGACATACCCTTTGGGGGGAGTTCACATGAGAACTTGACGTCGTGTCGAGAGTTTCTGACAATACGTCAATATCGTATCGAACGGCGGACGGTAGTATTGGTTGGCCAGTGAGGGGTTCGGGCTCAACGAAGATGACGAACGTAATTGACGAATTTAACATTGCACTAGGTCTGCAAAAAACAGGTATCTCAGATATAGTTAAAATAACCAGTGGAGCGCATCCAAAAGACCCACGGGCTGTGCCACTTGATCTCATTAACCGTCGTGCACACCTCGTGGCGTTTGTAGCACACCCCCCACCACTTGCGGTGAGTGCAGACCTTTTTACATTTTTTGTCCGTTTGACCACAAACCCATTGGTTGTAAATGATCGTTGATGCTATTGCCGGCCAGGTTCCAGGATTGCTGCCTGCTGTAAGAAATGCATTCCAATTTTGGTCGACGCAATCTAGGCTGCTGCAGCGAACACCATTGGGCAGCGACTTTTTCGGGCGAAAATCGAACACCTCAGCGCCGGAGACTTTCACACCTTCTCTCCATACATTGAAATACTTATTCCAAAGTTTTTTGGGACTAAGTTTTTTTTGGATAACGTCTTTCCAGCAATCGCCCACCATTTTGTCGGACCAGCACGGGAGAATTGGTAGAGAGAAAAGGTCCAGCCCTACCACAGTTAATTTAACTTCTTGGGAATTTGCGACACTATCGTGAAAATAACAGCATACATCCGCCCCGTTGACGGGGACTTTGTACTGTCCATCCTCCATTGCTGTTTTTCGGGCTGGCCCACAGTATTCAGTACCTGTGGCCGCTCGCATTAGTTGAGGCCCATTAAGTTGCTGGGGTGTCGTAATGTTATAGTTAGAATCATCCGTTGTATTAAGAATACGTTGCTCAGTTATATTTTTATCGTTTGCATCCAAAAACGTATGTACCTCTGACAGGGACAGTCGCACCGATTCGTAAGACAGACGCTCCACCAATTCCTTCGAGTTGTTAAACGCTCTGTCAGTCTTCGGGACCGCAAACATTAATGCGCTCATGTATGATACATCGATTTTTTCGGCAAGAGTCCAGGTGTTTGTTTTGGACGAAGAGAAGTTCAGTTCCGCACCATCAACGGGGAGTGAAGCCTTTTCGGACGTCACAGTCAAATTATGGAAGTTGCCCCGCGCGATCGCGGCTTCCCCGTATCTCCTGAAGTCGGAAGCGCGGTGGTATATGCGGTTGTCGAACGCGCCCTGGGGAAGGGCACTGCTGTCGTCCTCTGGTTTTGAATTGACTACGGTGGTGTAAAGTTCCAGAGGGACATGGTCGCTAACGTTGTAGACTGTGTGAATGTGGTCATGATTGCCATGGTAAGCTGCAGCCCATGGATCCTGTCCGCTCGTCCAAATAAACACAGCGTGCGCGTAGACCGGCTGCGTTTCAACAGCAGCCAGTACGCGCTGCGTAGGCGTCGATTCTATGTACGGAAGCACAATACGTCGTCCAGACGGAATTTGCGAGACGCGCAAATACGTAAAGTCGCCGAAGTCCCCCCACTCATACTCAAAGCGTCCGTCGTCGCTGTGCCTGGTACCAGTTAACAACCGACGCGATAATACGGGTTGGTCTTTGTCGTCATGTAGTATTATTTTGCTGAGCAAAACAGCAGCAATCGTAAGAGTCGCAACTAGTACCAGCGCACCAAACGCACCAAACGCGTACGCGGTGCGCTTGTATGTAGGTGTATACGCGCCGATACGTTCCGTAGTAGCGACTTGTGTGTATAGAGAATTCATCGCACCTATGTTCCGTGTCTCTCACGAAACTTATATACATCACAATTTCTTTGTGTACATTGTGGAACGTTGGAATGACATCAAAGACGTGCCAAACTACTAACTGTTCGTTAAAAGGGTACTTTGAACTGTTTTAGAACTGTTTTTTAATTGTTAAGCGCCTTTTCAGATATAGAACTGTTTTCAGATATAGTTAAAATAACCAGTGGGGTAGTCCCAAAGCGCGACGGGCTTTAGATTTCCGTCAATAACTGAACGTCAAGCGATTTTGGCCGCCCAGCATGAAATCGTTCACGTGTGTCTTGCGAAGTTTGTGCACGAGAGGCGAATGCTTAAACGTTTGTGCGCACGAGATGATATAATCATATTTAGATTGTTTTTTTTTAATGTAACGGTACAGGAATGAGTTTGTCACAACTGGGTCGGCGTGTTGCACGCGGCCTCAGGAGTTGAAAGTCTTGGCAATGGACAGTCTACCACAAACCATCCATCATGAACGATCCGAAGAACCCTGCAGTCACGACCACTGAGAACCCTGCAGTCACTACTGGAGCGACCGCCGACACTACGCCCCCATTAGCCATGAACCCAATTTATGAGGGACTCTTTGAAAAGAAGAGTTCAGGGGAACTGGTTCCACAGAAAGGGTTAAAGAACATAATGGACGACGCGAACGCACGCGTCGTCGACGTGTGGCGAGATCAAGGAGAGGAAGCCGCGGTGAAAGCCATGTTCACTGGCGAACAGGGACAGCGACTTAGTTACAGTGAGATGCGCATGCGCTACGGCTAGGCCTGAATTTTTAATATCATCAAAAGTAAATCTAGAATGTCATTTATAGTCGTTGATCTGACATGCAGATCGGACAATGTTGATTGTACTCCCACCATTGCATGATGCACTCTGTGTGGAAGGCGTGACCACATGGGAGCGTGATCCCTTTGGTCCCTCGAAATCCACACAAGCAGATCACGCACTCGTCCGAAAACTTGCCGACGCGACCCGTTTCGTCAGGGGACTGTGGGATTAACACGTGTGTCTTCTCCGGTTCGCAGGACGGTTCTGGGGGACCGGGCAAGCCGAGTCCGAAACAACGCCGAAACAGCCACGCCATTGTTTTCAAGCACCGTCCACCATTCCTCGCCATTCCTATATATTGTAGTGGGGGTGAATGCGAATGAACGCAGGATGGGGGATAACGAGAAACCGATACAATTCATGGGACACGACTTCGAACCCGGCGACTTTTGCATCCGAGCTGTGCAACGAGAAGGCGCTGCGGTTGTGATCTGTACGCTACTTTTTTGGTTGTTGTGGTGGGTTGTTGTGTTTGGTCCTTTTTTTTAATAAATGTCAAGAATTGTTCACATCCATACGTTCGCTCCTCCCTGTTGGCGGTAGATTCGCTCGATGGTGTCCCTGGTAGGTTCGCTCGATGGTGTCCCTCGCCATGCGTAGGACCTCGTCCTCACTCATCCCGCTGTCGGCCGCGTCCTCGAGGCAGGCCTTGAAGAACTCCGCGACGAGCTTGATGCGCGCCGAGCGGACGACAGGAACGGATTCTTTGGGATCGTTCATGATAACGGGTTGCTCGGTGGGTTGCTTGGTGGATTGATCGGTGGGTTCAAGGTGATAAACGAATACAGAATCACCTGACCTCAATTACCAACGATCCCACCGATGAACGTTCAGCTCCTCGACATCCAGGTCCGATACAAGGGGATCAGGACGTTCCTGCGCATCTTCGGGCGCAACGCCGATGGCGAACGCGTCGTCGTGGACGTGTTCGACGTACCGTTCTACGTATACGTCGACCAGTGGGAACCCAGGTTCACCAACATGGTGAACGCCAAGGTCCGCCAGGACTTGAACTCCCAACACCGGAAGCCGTGCTACTGTCCCAAGTGCCAAAAGAAGACACCCGAGAAGGCGCGGAAGACCCCGTGCCGCTCAGACCAGAAGTCGGATCTCGCCGCCGCGATCACCAAGGTCGAACCCGTTCTGAAGAAATCGTTCGTCGGATATAATCCCGAACCGACCCGGTTCTGGAAGCTCACCGTCGCCTCCGCCTTCCTCTGTCGGCCAATCACCTGGGTGGCCGACCGCCTCTTCGAGTTCAACGACGATTTAAACCTGCAATGGTACGAATCCGACGTCTCCCCCGAAATACGATTCTGCACCGACTTCGGCATCGTGCCATCCGGGTGGGCCGAGGTGCGCGGGAGTCGGGTCGAAGCGTCGCCGCTGCGCTGCAAGCACCACTTCCATGTGTGCCTCGACCAGGGCCACGAGCTCGTGCCGCGCCCAGAGATCATCCAGAACAGTCCAATTCGGACGCTAGCATGGGATATCGAGTGTATCTGCATGGAGCCCGGCGTGGAACGCTTCCCCGTCTCGAAGAGCGACCCCGTGATCACCATCGGCTGCGTTCTCAGCGTGTACGGCCGACCTGAACTCACCGAGAAGGTGGTGTTCCAGCTCGACACCTGCGACCTCATCGAGGGGACGCGCGTCGTCGCCTGCAGGAACGAATATGACCTACTTCGCGGGTTCTGCGAGTATTTCGTCCAGGCCGATGTCGATATTCTCTCTGGCTACAACAGCGACATGTTAGTTGTTCTCGCTCGCTCTGCCTAGCCACTCTTCGCACAGTTCGAACTCATATTTCTTTGAACAGGTTCGACTTCGTCTACGTCTACGAGCGCTGCGCCAAGCTGCGCGTAAAGTCAATCTACTGGATCGGCGTCGAGCCCAAGTCCAAGATTTTTTTTAAAAAGTCCGTCTTCCAAAGTGCCCAAAGCGGTTCCGTCGAAACCATCCAGATACGCATTACTGGGACCACGTGCTTCGACCTACTGCCCCTCTGCCGCAAGAACTACAAGCTTCGATCGCAAGTGAAACTACCGGTATTGCGTTTGCCTCGCAGTTCTGACAAACCATTTGATTTACAGGTACAAACTCGACAACGTGGCCAAACATTTTCTTCAAGACCAGGCGAAGGACCCAATGCCGTACAACCTCCTGGCGCCGTACATGCGCAAAGACAGCCACCACCGCATGAAGATCGCCAAGTACTGTAAGTTCTAGAGCGAACCCGTCCAGCTTTGAACCCGTCCATTTGAACCGTTCGCTGACATTCGTTCTTGTCAATAGGCGTACAAGACGTTTTGCTCGTCGTGCTTTTGACGGACAAGCTGAAGTTGTTGGTGAACCAACTCAGCATGTCCAAGACGTGCAACGTGCCTCTGAGTGACATTCTGGAACGTGGTCAGTCACATCGCTGCAAAACACTGTTCCTCAAGTACACTTCCAAGTACGGGTTCCTGCTTCCTGTCTACCCGCGTGACGCCGCCACCGGCCATACTATGTGTACGTGGCACAACGGCGTCGTCAACACCAAGAATACCGAGAAGTCTGTCGGCGGGGCCGCTTTCAAAGGTGCTACGGTTTTAGAACCGGTCAAGGGATTCCACAGCGCCCCGTGCGCGGTTTTGGACTTCGCTTCTCTATGTAAGTGTTGCGTCAAATCACAAAGCTTGCTATTATTACTAACATGTTTAACGTTGCACACAGATCCTTCTATATTGCAAAGTCATAACCTTTCACACGATTCAATGTGCCAATCGTGGGCGCAAGTTGAGAAGATGGGGTTGAAGAAGGAGGATGTCACGGAGACTCCAAATGGGTTCCTCTTTGTCAAAAAAAGCGTCCAAGAAGGTATTGTGCCCATGATCTGCCGCGAACTTCTGGCTGCGCGAAAGGTTGCGAAACGCAAAATGAAGGAGGCGCCAAATGAGTTTGAACGATCTGTCTGGAATGGGCAACAACTCAGTCTAAAGGTCTCCTGCAATTCAGTGTGTACGTCATATTTTGTTCTGCATCCTCGGGTGGCCAACGTACCTGCAATTTAGTTCACTAACGCTTTTTTTATTTGGACAGACGGCTTCTGCGGTGCACAAGTTGGGAGCTACCCGGCTCAGAACATTGCAAGCAGTGTTACTGCGGTCGGGAGGACCATGATCGACTCAACAGCCTCTTTTGGTCGCAAGCACTACAACGCGAAAGTCTTGTACGGTGGTGAGTAGAACCCGTCCTTCCCAACCCGTTCGCACACATGAATCTGACACATTGTTCTGTTTGGACTGGTTCTAGATACTGATTCGGTCTTCTTGACCTTCCCGCCCGTCGAGGGCGAGACGCCACTGGAGGCAAGGCAGCGCACTCTCAAACTCGCCCAAGAAATGGAGGAGAAGATCAACGGTGACGACGGGCCCTTCATTAAGCCGAATTTTCTGGAATACGAGTCAGTGAACCAGGTCCTCCTCATTCTAATGTATCTTCTAATCTGACTCTTTGTTTTGTGCGTCACAGGAAGACGTTCGCACCGTTTTTTTTGCTGGGAAAGCAAGTATATACGAACTCCTCTCTTTCCTTCATCGGGTACCGGTTGAATACTGACTTGTGTTTGTTTTTGTTTTACAGGAAGCGGTACTGCGCCATGAAGTACGAGTTTGACATGGAGAAGGGGAAACCGAGCTTCAGCGGGCTGGAGATCGTACGGCGCGACAACTGCAAATTGCTGAAGCAGGTCCAGACCGATTTCTTCGACCATCTTCTGAAGAACATCGACCCGACGGGTGCTGCGAAAAGTTTGCTCGAACACATTCAACGGCTGATGAGTGGAAAAGTCAGCTTCGAAGACCTCACGATCAGCAAGAACCTCGCCAAATTGAAATACGCTGGCAACCAAATCCATGTATCGCTCAACGAACGCATTCTCGCAAGAACGCCTGCCAAAGTGTACAAGGTCGGAGAACGGATTCCATACGTCGTCGTTACGGGACCTGGGCAGCTATACGAACGCGGCGAGGACCCCGAGTACGCCAAGAAAATGCGATACCCAGTTGACCGCGCGTACTACTTTGAGAAGCAGATCAAGGGACCTATGACGCGGTTGCTGGCTCCGCTCTTCGGGCGCGCCAACACCGAGCTGTTCTTTGAGCGGGCGCGCGGTGGCGGCATTCACGACTACTACGAGTCAAACCGTGAAGACTGGATACCTCCCGTCCTCGGAGACAAGCTAGATACGACGGAGAAGAAGAAAAAGAGAAAACCAGAGGTACAGACCAATACGTTGCACAGTTTTTTCAAACCTTGTACTAAAAAGTAAATTATTCAATATGAAACGCTCGCTCGCGCGGTACTCCTCCTCGCTCTCCACCGTCAGGTCCACCTCGCCCACGTCCATCTGGTGCCGCTCAATGTACATCTGAATTATGTTCCGCGCAACGGTGTTGAAGTCTGAGCCAGGATCGCTCATCGTACTAGCTCGAAGCAAGCCTCCGAACTCCGCTGGTTTTCCGGTTCCCCCCCCGTTGTGTGTTTCCGTGTTTTCGCTGGGTGCTGTGGGCTGCGGCAAAGGCGTGCTCTCACACAGTAAATTGGAAAACAAAACGAAATTGGGCGGAAATCAATGGCTTGTATCGGTTGACGGTACCAGGAATGTTGAGCAGAAATTCCGCCGAATGTTGGCACTTTCGTACACAACGATCCGCCTGAAGCGTTGCTCGATCAAACCATGGAAGTCCGATCAGATGACACGGATGGCGAACGCCCATCCAAGCGAGTCAAACGATCGTTGGATCCAGCAGATGAGTTCACCGACTTCCGCAGGTACACCACATATGCCAATCAAAAGGAATATTTCGAACGCTTCTTCCAAACAACGTGCTACCACGGAACACCGTTGGTCGTGGAACGGCGTTCCGTGCGTAGCCGCTCCGTGCACTCAACCCTCGTGGTTTGGCGACACAAGCTGGGTTCGCATGGGGAGGCGTTCCTTCGGAGGTGGGTGGAAGACGCCGATGCCGCTACAATCCCTGACTTGGACGCCGTACGGGTTCAACAGTCTGTTCGGGTGCCACCTTTCCAATCGCTCGTTCCATCCATCCCCAGCGAGTCGGTGGAGGCGAACGCAATCGCGTTGGGGTACGACTTGACGCTTCTGCGTGAACTGTTTTGGAGAGCGGCTGCCGATTTCGTCTTCCCGAACTTTCCCCTACGTGGCAAAGTCTACAAGGCAATCATGGCGTTGACTCAGGCGACCGATCTCCAGTCGATTTGTGACGACGTGATCTGTAGTGGGGTACCTCGATCTCAACTCGACGTCGATCTCCAAGCAGTGCTGCAAACGTCGTCGTTTGCCAAAGAAATCGAACCCCCCTCCCCAGGAGGCGAACCAAATCGAGGGGGGGGGGAAGTGGAGGGTCGTGTGTCGGTCACAGAACTTTTCTACGGTGGCCTCTGCCACCACTCGCTCCGCGGCGATTGCTACAATCCAGCCCACGCCAAGAGTCGACCCAAACCAAACAAGATGTCCCTCACGGCCCAAGAGTACCTCAACCCACTGTTGGATCGATACGTGGAACTATTGGAGCGCGTCGAGCGTTTCGTTCAGCAGTTCGTCCCCGTGTCACTGTACGGCGCCAAACGAACCGAATGGAAGAACCATGCGACCAAGGTGCTGAAAGGCCAGCGAAAGGCAATTGAAGTTCTTCGTCGTGAAACCGAACCGGCCCGCTTGGTGCGGGAGTACCAACGCAAGGCGACCCACAACACACACACCGATGCTACGTTGCTTGCGCTCCCGATCGAACAGATCCGCACCATGGTTGAGATGCTTCCCGCCAATCAAGACATGGCTGCGATCGTGGCCGACACCGAAGATTCGTTTGCCTAACGCTTTCGCGGCACGTGCAACGGAATGCTGGGCGTTTTCTGCGAGTTTTGTGTGAGGTGGGCGTTTTCTGCGAGTTTTGTGTGAGGTTTTGTGCGAAGCAGAAAACTCACAGAAAACGCCCAGGAGGCCCAAATGTTGCTGGTGGGCGTTTTCACCAGCAAACGCGGCTGCTTGGTTTCCTGCAGCGAACAGTATATGAGTGTTCACCCCCGGAGAGCCGGAGCAAGAGGGCCAGTGTCGATGTCCAGCGACGATCGAGGGAGTCGGCAGGCCGAAGCCAAGGGGCTGCGGAAGAAGTATCCGTCGCGCGTACCGGTGCTCTTGGAGGTGTGCTTCGAGGTGTTGGACCAGAAGCGGAAGTTTTTAGTCCCCGAAGAAATGAGCATGGGAGGTTTCCTGGGTGTGTTGCGCACCCGCTTTGCGACACCATCGTCTTATATGAAACTATATAAATATCATTGCGCGCAACAGCGTTAGATAACAAATGAAGTTGCTTATCATCGCCTGCATCGCGAGCGCGGCGTTCGCAAACCAGCAGCAACAAAAATTGGACGACTGGGAGTACAATGGAATTTGGAAGCTCGATCCTGATGGACTGCGAGAGAATTACCGGTGGGATACTATGCGTACGATGCGCGAGTTCACGGCGGAGACCGCGCGTCAGTGTCTGGCAAGACAGAAAACGCTAGTCATCGGTGACTCGACCGCGCGCTTCTTCTTCGCGGCGCTGGCTGACTTGATGGCGATTGAGTTTGAGAAGCCCGCGCCGCTCCACTACCTGCCCGCGAACGACACGTGTTCGATGCCGAAAGTCGGCTGGGTCGGCGGTTGCCCAAAGAAAACGTGCTGCAAGCGATGGCGCGGCGAGTTTATCTCGTCGACTAGCTCGGTGCTGCACTCTGATTTGGCGTCGTTTATGTGGATGGGTGCGACGCGCGAGGCCACGCCCGAGCGTCTGAGTTTGGGCTGCAACAACGAGACGGGCGTCTTGATGTTCGGGGCCGGGTTGTGGGACCTGCTGCTGCGCCGCAAGAGTGTCGCTGTGACGTCGCAGCGCATCAACAACACGCTCACCCTTCTAGAAAAGGCGTGCCCGTCGGCGCACACCAAAATATTCTTGGGTCCTTCGTCGTGTCCTAATACGACGGACCCCTGGCCCGGCAGTGCAGCGGTCAAGATGGTGGACAGCCTCGCGGCGGAGCTTGAGAACATCGTTGCGGACAAGGGGTGGTTGTACCTAAATCGGTTGGAGTCGCAGGCGAGCGCGCCGACGATGGCCACGTCGCTGTGCCACCACCACCACGCGCATGGCATTCTCTCCGATACCCACGTCCAGATAGTTCTGAACATGCTGTGCTGAAATATTTTTATATAATGTTGCGATTCTTATTTGGTGACCATAAAATGGCGTGCGGCTCCGAGGGTTGCGCTCTGCCTCTGGTTGTAGCGTTCCCTGACGACCAGTCAGGGAAATTCATGAAAATATTTCTTAGAGAACCCGACGGTCAGAATCTCCCGTTGCCTAATCCCGATGTCATGAACGACATTTTCAACGCCTTGGGCGCAGCAGACCCTGACCAGTACCATTTTCTCCACTACGCTGTCCAATACGAATACGGGGTCCCGATACTCGACGCCGCTGCTCAACAGCGCATCATTGATCACATCAAGCAAACAGCTGGAGACGACGACATTACCGACAATATACCGCTTTTCCGAATTCATTACCTCGACTTCATTCGAGTGCACCGGTTCGTGAACGCGTTTCTTGAGGACGTCACGGCTGGCACTGCGCAGGGCGTCACGTTCTCTCGACCTAAGGTCTACGAGGAGCACTATGCGAAGCACGGAAGGCGGCAGAACCCGTTATAACGAACACGTTCTCTACCTTAAGGTATCAAAACAAGTAACGGTTGTTAGTAAATAAATTCCCCTACCATATATAAACAGAGTTAGTAAACAATTACTAAACGCACAATGACCAGTCACCCGAAAGAATGGAACTACCGCATGCGCGCAATTACAACCGCAATGATTGGATCTCCCGTAAGGCACGAGGAGTCGGTTTATCCTGAAAATGGCGGCTTCCCTTCCGAAGCCGAAATTGCGGCCATGCAAGCAGCTGACAAGGCTGCTGCTGCTGCACGCGCTGCAGCTGAACAGGCTACTTATGCTGCTGATGCTGTACGCGCTGCAGCGGAACAAGCAAACCATTACACACCTCAACAACGGCACCAAGCTCAACTACGGGACCAAGAGGCCGATGGGAGAAGAGTTAGTCGCGTATTGAACAGTCTCGGCAACCGTCAATAACAGTTGAAATTATTAGTATATAAAGTCAATGGATTTATTTATCACAGACAAGCAATGAGTTATAATTCACGGAAGAATCGACACCAACAGAGGCTTCGTCCAATTGGTGGAGAGAACAAGGCATTTGGTGCTGATTATACAAAACCAAAAGACAACAAATTGACAAAATATAAGAATTATACAGTTGGCGATTCGGTGACGGTTACCTTCCGTAATCCGAAGGAAGTGCTACGTGGAAAGATTATTGGATTTACAGGAACAAGAACAACCAATGGAGGAGAGGTACTGCTCAATTTTACACGGACAGAACAAATGTACCCAGAGGGTATTTTACTCTCGGAATGGGTGGCACCAAATGTTACATCTTACGAACAAGCCATAAAGGATGACAACATGTATCATGACAAATATGATCGAGTTTGTGTATTTGCAGATTGCGAAATTGAAATACTCAGAAAGGGTCTGCGCGGAATAAACCTGTTACATCTTACCAAAAAGCCGTAGCTGAGGGCAACATATATGAGATATCATGACAAATAGGATAGATTTTGTCCATTTGAAGATTGCGAAATTGAAATACTCTACAACACATCAACGCCCCAAATCAGTCTGAGATTATTTTAAAACTAACATTTACCTCCCTTTAAACGCTCGTTTTACGATACAATCCCACGACTCACGAGACTTGAACAGTTTGTCCCGAACCAGTTTCTCCGACGCAGTTCCGAGCAACCGTTGCATTGCGCGACAGTCCGCGAGCGCGGTGTGCTGGTCAGGAATCTCGTGGTGGAACGTGTCCTCGTAAATGGTTCCTAACTTGTAATTTGACAGTTTCGGGAACAGTTCCTTGAACACTTCGATCGTATCGGTGTGGTACAGGTCGTCCGGCAGGACAAGATCGTGGCGGTTGTGCTCGAACGTCAAGATGCGCGCGTCGAACCTGTGAACAAGAATGGATTGGGTGAATATTAAAACACACACAAACGCTGGGCAACCCCCCACTCACCGTTTCCCGTTGTGTGCCACGAGGTTCACGACGCCGTTCCCTCGATGCTCCTCAATCCACTCGTTGAACTTGCGCCCCACCACGTCCCACCCAGGCTTCTTGCTGACAAATTCCGCGTTGATCCCGTTCACCGCCGTTGCGCCTGGATCAATGGCCATTAACGGGTTCACGAACTCGTTGAACGTGGCGATTTCGCGCATGTTCTGGTCCATGGCTATAGCTCCTACCTGACAGACACGAATCCCATCGGTCTTGCCTAGGCCGTTCGTCTCGAAATCATATAATACGTATAACTCTTTGACGGGTTCGGGCGGAGCGGGTGGTGGGTTGTACAGCGACACATAATCAACGTCCCCGCGAACATGCGGCGTGGTGTTGCCTGTTGCGAGCTTCAAGGACGCGATCTCCGCGATGATGGTCTCTATGTGATTCTCAAGGTGTTGGATACGCGCGGCGACAGAACTCATTCGCTAGAACCACACAAATCAAATTGATAAATTCGTATATATCAGGTTTGAATGATTACAATATATAAGTACCAACGTTTTCAACACTGCACCGAGCTATGTATTCTACCAATTTACTTGCTGTGATTGCGATAACGCTTACGTGTGTGGCAGGTGATACTGCTCAGGATAGTAAGGATATTGTCAATACTACTAACAATGCTGCACCTTCTGATAGTAATCCTGTATGTTCAGGAGGCTGCGCTCAAGACTTAAGCAATTTCTACGACAAGAGTTTAGTTAACTTTACATATTCTCAAATCGACGGTGGTGATTTCCACGCCACTCGTCCACATGGTGGAACTTACACCGAGTTTTTCCTGGATGACACTATACCCGACAACAGTTGGGGTGCACTCTTCAACCATACACTTCCCAGCACCTCTGAGTCACGTAATTCCCAATGGATGCGATTTAACTTTATGATGGACGGATGCTTTAATAGAACTGACCCCCAGTTAACAGCTTTCGTAGAGGAGGAGCAGCACCCGAACGGACAAAATTATTTCAAGGGCCGCTTTTGCGTCTACAACGGCACGTACGAACCACCGGCCTATGATTTTACCGACAATATGCAAAAAGAGGGGGGGTCGTTGGACCAATACGCTACTGCGTACAGTAATGCGACAACAGTCAATACTCTATCTTCTATTACTGACTTTAATTCAAAAGCACGTACACCTTGGAGGCCGTATGTGGATGCAAATAGTAATGGTCAACCATTCTGTACTCCTTCACAATTAGAATTCCCCCCTCCGAGGACACACGCATACGTGTCTGAGTCCTTGAACGGTGACATCTTCCTGTCGTTTGATTTTTGTAACTGGGCAGGACCTAACAGTGGTAACTATACAACCCACGTCGTGTCGACAGTATTTTTATGTGGTGGTATAGTTTCGGAGATAGAGTTTAAGGGCTACGAATACGATATCAACCCTTCAACATTCACACCGCTTTACACATCCGCAAGCACGCGTTACAATCATGCACACCAAAACAATCAGGTCACCATTGGACCAATTCCAGAAGAGGTCTGGTACTCAGACCTGTGCAAGACGGCCAATACTTCTGCTACTCCTGAATTACAAGGACAACTTCATTTTTGCAAACAGACGGTTTCCTCTGTCGCATACTCTGCTGAACAAATGCACCTCAATGACATATATCGGGTGTATATGGAAAATGAGACCGAGTCAAATCCGTGGACGTGCACGATACAGAACTTCGCGTTCCCAATTGTTGACAACCCAGACAGTGTTGAACTTCAACATGGGATTTTTCCATTTGGAACGCTTGTGAATAATGGGAATGGTGGTGATAATACGGGATCTGTTACACGCACTGTGGATTTCACCCTTGATCATATTAACCTAAAAACGTGTCCTGCAGTTGGTGGTGAAGTACTTGAATCGGCGGCGCTCAAATTCCAATACCCGATCTGCCACGTGCTACCGGGAACGTCTCTTGAAATTGACAAACCATTTTTAACCAGTTTTATAATTACAGAACCAGACCTCATTGCCCTGATTTCAGACGACGCGCCGCTTTCAGTGTATGCGCATTCTGCAAAAGTAGTTGAGTTGTGGAATGAGTACGGTGTGCCACTTGATTTGGTTGCTATTAAACAGGCTTATCCGGGGAGAACTGAGTGGGACCCTATGACAGATTTCACGTCCGGAACGAGCGGTGGTGATTACGGTGAGTCTTTTGATGGTCCTTCCAAATGGAAGTCCACTATCTTTACTAAAACTGGAAACAATTTAACGGATGAGAAAGAAAACCATCAAAAGAACGAGGTTTATCCAGATCTGGCACCTAATGAATGGATCATCACGGGACGTTTTAGGGATTTCGATATACGCATGATGACATATACGCAAAGTCAGAATAGTACAAGCATGTACAGAGGCCTGGAATACAGCAAAGTAGGCTTGTCAATTACACTGTCAATTGAAACTCGCGAAGACGGAGGGCGTCGCCGACTAGCGGAAATGCCACTCCGCGTGACGGTTACAAACACACCACGTCGTCTTCAGGACAATAGCACGCATACGCATACGAGTACGCCTGTGGGGACGTTTGGCAACCCTAAAGTTGTTATTAACAAGCAACACGGAGAGGACGGAACCGGCCTGTCCCAGTTCCAGATTGGTATGCTGACACTCACTGTCATTGGACTTTTAATAGTTGGAGCCGGTGTTTATCTATGTTCTCGTCGCAAGAATCAATATATTCCTGTTGCACAAGACGGTGGAATTGAAACAGGAAATTATCGCTTGACACTTCCAACATTACAGTTTAAATCCAACTTCTAGTATTGTTGCGGCACACAGAGCGTTTGATGGTTTTATGAGAACCCTCTCAAGTAGAAGTATATATGTCACAAACATACCAAAATTACACATGTACGTATCAGTTGTATGGACGAGTGCTGCCCACTGACGGACCTCCACCGGTTGGAAGACAAAGACCTCGTACAGTGGTACGATGAGAAGCTCACTATCGTTGGACTGATCGTAGCGAGCCTGGCGCTGGCGGCGCTATTGGCAGTCGGCTGCTACATCCCGTGTACGACGCCGAAAAGCGCGCGCAGTCCGTACGGTCGGGTTTCGACACTCGAAGACCGTTCATGAAGGGTGAATCAAACAAGTCAACGTGAGCCTACCGACACCGTATTTACAAGGACTCCGAACGGGGGTGCTTATCAACAATGATCGGCGGGAGCGCCGTTGACTTGCGCGATTCCCAGATGGTGCGAGTTACCAACGTCCTCGGCGTGAGCGGGAGCGGGGACGGACACTCCCACGTCCGCCACGCGTTCGCGTCCAAGACCCCGTGGTGTTTGTCCCAGATGATGAACGGTTCCGCACACTCTTCGTTCGCCCAGACACGCGCGTGGTCGGCGACGAGGGTCAACCGCTTGAAATTCGTGGCGACTGACCCGATGGCGCCCACCAAGATTCGCTTCGGAACGGGGCGCACCCTGGACTTCATGCGGTCACGCGCGGTCGAAGCACGGGCATACACGCCACACAGCTCGACGACATACTGCAGCGCGTGCAACCGCTCGATCAGTTCAAAGTAAAAGTCGTACGACCGCCCGGTCCCGTTCCACACGAAGTGCGAACGTTGCTCGATCGCTGTCTCGACGAGCAAGTTCGCGACGGTGTGCGCCTCGTCACGCATCTCGTACACCCAATCGTCCCGATTCCGCGAAACGACGCCCTGCCAGTAGGCGGGCATGTGTTCCAGACAAAGATCGACATCGATGATGACGTGGTCAATGCGGGGGCGTTTCTTGAGCACATAATTCTTCCCGCTTCCTGGAAAGCCGAACATGAGCACCGCTCGCGGCTTGTGATGCCCCGCCCGGATTCCGTCCAAGCACCGGCGCACCACCGTTTGTTTGTAGGCACCGCTGAGCGCGTGGTGTGGTGGTGCCGAAGCGCTCAGCGTCGGCAAGCTGGTGCGACCGTGAATCGATGCTAGCTTCAGCGACCCATGCCGCGATACAAACCGTACGATCCGCTCAGCAGCCGTGATCTGTTGCCAAATCGTACGACAGCAGACGGTCACAACGCGGTCACGACGCACTGCGCCTTCTGTGAGTTTCAAGTCCTGTGTGGACTCTCCGACCTTCTCAACGAGACAGGACGAACCGAACGTATCGAAATAGAGTCGTCGTGCGTACAGCGACGGTGACGACCACGCATTAAAGCTTTGCAAGTAGTACGACCCTGGGAGTCCGTCGATACGCACTTCGAGCGACGGTACAATCGCCACAAGAACTCTGCGTTCCGGTTGCAAAAGGATCTCTGCCGCGGAAGGAAGCTGCGCCAATGCGCGTTCGGCCTCCTTTGGACCAAGCGTTTGGACCAATCTTCTTTTAATTATTGGATCGTGCATGACGAGTTTCGTTGTAATTTATTAAATGTGTAAATCTATATACCTTCAGAACCCTGTAATTAAGCATCGCATCGCCAACCGTCCCTGTGGCGGACACACAGCATTACCGAGCTGCGCGAGGCGCACCTTGTTCTCATACGTCGATCTTGGAAGCGATAGTATCCGCTTCGTAACAAAGCGAACTCGTCACAGACGAGTCCGAGGAATTGGTTCATCGGATCGTTCATGAACCCGTCTACCAGAACGCGTTATATAATTCTTTCTGTGTAGCTGGTCGCATCATATCCAAATGGACGTCTACCAGATCTTACTCGTACTCGGTATAAGTTTTGTAGTGTTCAATGTGTTCTCACTTGTATTTCTGTTCTATGTGTATGGGCGTCGCATCTTAGCAACGATGCGACTACCAGCGAGTCTTAAGCAACCTTTACACGGGCATAAACATGAGCTCGTTTCCCAGGACCCCACCGAGTTCGAGCTGTCTGAAGCTGTTAAATCCGCTTCAGTGTGAAGAATCCTTCTGCTTCGCCGTTTTCAACCACGAACGCGAGTTGTGGACCCGTACCGCAGCACCCACGTCGTTCGTGTTTTCGTACGGCCTCCGAAATCGAATCTTGGACAGTAGGTGCGTACCGACCGGATGTCCTTCCGGCAGAGGCGAAATTTCATGCTGGTATAGACTGTGTATCCCCGTGCCGTATAATACGACGGCACAATTATCCGGCAATGCGATATTGATTGTCCCCTGTGCCCCATTCTTAGTGACTTTCAACCACCTTGTTTGCCCAAACGACACAAGGGCCACCGCTCCCCAATGGGACGAAAAACCACATTTATCACTTTGTTTGACAAACGTTCCACCACATCTCAAGTCTGGACCCATTTCCAATTCGAGGGCCGTGTCGAGCACTGTATGCCCGAACCCCGGCTTTGCCGTCTGTATATCATCCGCCACCTTTTCAGCCAAAGTCAACCACGGAGACGGAAGTGCCAGCGTTTTCTGATTCACGTCTGCGTACGAAGGAACGCCGCCATCGCGCGTGTAATTCATGTGCAGATGAGTTTTGAGTGCGTCCGGAACGCGTTCAACGGTCGATGTACTTTGCAAATACTGTACTCTCTCCTCCGAACCCAGTACATCACGAAATATCAGAAGCTCGCAACCGCCACCCAAGTCTTTTGCCACTGTTGTTTCTGCGTTTCCACCAGCTAGCCTCGCCACCTGGATCTTCGTACTGTCGTTCAACTTGGTGACATAGGGGCCATCGCGTTCGTATCGTTCGCGTCCTCGTATGGCCTGCTTGTGTGGATTAAACATTTCACGTCGTTGATATTTATATTCGTATCCATTCTTTATATACGCACGGTGGGTTGAACGTTCGCAGATAGGATTGGAACCGGGCCCGGCACCTCAACCACAATCGCTGTAGGAAAATGGCCCGGGTCGTCCTGCTTCGGTGTGGTGGACGACGTCCGACCACAGAGAAAGCCAAACAGAAACGTGATGATGTAGAGATAGACCATGTGTTTCCCAATGGTGATATATCTGAAATCCATATATATTCCACACCAACGATCCGAACATTGAAACGAACAGTGATTGGTGTGCGTCGAGTGGTCCACCTGACCGCCTCGCCCACAGACGCACTCCCTGCGAATACAACGATCCCCAAAAAATGTCTTCCAATGACGTTTACACAGACTCGACCATTATTTGGTTTGACGGTTGCGAGGACAGGAGGCGGAAGAACGCGGAGACAGTTGCATTTTTGGAGGTAAAGATTGCAATATTGGAAGAAGAGAGAGATGTTTTGAAGGCGAAGTGCAGGCAACACAAGGACGATGCAGACCAGGCGCGGAAGCAGTTGGTGAAAATGTATTGCCAATATCGCGACTTGCAAGTCGAGCAAGTTCTTGCACAGACCGAAATTGAGGAGCTTTCCGATTGCATTGCAAGCATGGCTTCAAGGATGATTGAGGAAAACTAAATTCTCCCAACCATGTTTGCGCACCGCATTACAAAGATAGGTGCATCCGTCTTTTGCCAAACAATGACTGTGCATTGTTTCATTGTAAAGAATCGTTTGCCAAAAATACAGTTTACCCGAACCGATATGTCGAATGAAGTAAATCACACTCCGCCAATAGTACTCACCAACGACCGTTCATGAGAACGGGTTCTTTCTGCGCCATCGTCCGCGCCATCGTCTGCGCCGTCGTCTGCACCATCGTCTGCACCATCGTCTGCACCATCGTCTGCGCCATCGTCCGCGCCATCGTCTGCACCATCGTCTGCACCGTCGTCTGCACCATCGTCTGCACCATCGTCTGCACCATCGTCTGCACCCACAAGTTCGCCCACGGGTTCGCCTACTGGTCGAGACAACGGCGACGACGATGGTCTGTCTGGAGTAGTGATCGCGAGCATTATTACAGGGTCTCTCGTGGGGGCTACGGGTGTAGGTGTTGGATTCTACTTCCTTCTCAAGAAGTGCTATCCTCACACGTCGGGTGAGAGTGGCGTCGAATTCGAAGCTCGCCAATTTGGAATGGGGTCTTTACACATGAATTCGAAGACGTTTTGAGGGATCACAAGTACTTCACTACAATATTGAGTGGACCCAAGATGATAGTCATCAGAAAGGGTCCAATGAATGGGAAAGGGTGCTTTAATATAGAAGCAGGACAAAGCTTCGAATAACAGCGATCCAGAAAATTGGGGGGCGGTTCTCAAGACTCTGAAAATTAGAATGTTAAATCCAAATATTTGGATTTCAAATCCAAAATAAAAAAATCTCAAATAGCCCTCACTCACACAACTCCATCTCCTACAATACCTGTCACACCTGCAACTTTTTAGCGCCTTGAGACTCCAAAAATTAGAATCTTAAATCCAAATATTTGGACGTCCAAAATAAAAACATCTCAAATAGCCCTCACTCACACAACTTCAGCTCAGCTAGAAGCGGTCTAAACACGTATTACTGGTTTGAGTGGCGCCAATTTTTCCTCGGAAGTTCCTTCTCCGTAGGATGGGTCTTCAAAAGTAATTCCTTGAACTTCAGGCTATCACGCCTACACTCTCCGAATGCAGCGTTCGAAGAGAGATTAAGTTGTTACTTTCTGGACTTGCAACTTTCTCTACATTTAACGAAGTACCATGAAGTATATTGTATTGCGTTTGCTTCGAGAACCTTCGTAATCTCAAGAACTGTCCTAGACATCTCAACTATTTCACCTCATTTTAACTCTTACCAACGATCCCTATGTCATCGTATCAGCAGCTCACCCCTCAAGAACATGTCGAACTTCGTCCGGAGATGTACATCGGTAATTGCGAAACCCGTTCCGACGAATTGTTCGTGGTCAACAGTTCCGATCGGATCGTTCGTAAAACATGTACGACAAACGATGGGCTCCTGAAACTTTATAACGAGGCACTCGACAACGCCGTGGACAACACGCGGCGCTCACCGCCGACCTCGCATATCCAAGTCTCATTGTCGCTGAAGGGCGACTTCGTCGTTCGCAACAACGGCGCGCACATCCCCGTACGCCAGCAGAACGGAGTCTGGATTCCGACGATGATCTTCAGCAAGCCGCTGTCGGGCTCGAACTTTGAGGACGAGAAGCAGGCACGCGAGGGTGCGGGGATGAATGGGTGGGGTATTAAATTGGCCCTCATGCTTTCGGACGTCTCCTCTATCGAAATCCTCGACCCGGTTGAAGGCCAGAAGTTGGTGCAGTCCTGGGGCGACGGTGTCCGGGAGACGAGCGGGCCCAAAGTCACGAAGAAGAAGTCCAAGCATTCGGGGTGGACCACCACGGTCCGGTTCCAGCCCAAGCTCGAGCGCTTCGGCATCGGTGAAGCCCAGATGTCAGCGATCACTTCGCAAGTCGAGACCCGTCTGCTCCAGATCAGTGCGACGAACGGGGTCAAAATCACGTTCAACGGTGCCAAGATTCAAACGAACACGTTCAAGAAGTACGTCGAGTCCTTCGACTGCGTCGACAAACTGGTCTACGAAAAGGTCAACCAGTATTTTGAGTACGGGTTTGCCCTCTCGGACGGCGCTTTTACGCACCAGAGCTTCGTGAACGACCTCTGTACCACCGACGGTGGAACCCACGTGAAGGTCGTCGAGACCCAGGTCGTGGACGCACTCCTCGAATATTTTCGCAAGCGACACAAAGGGTCGGTCAAACTGACGCGGCACGCCGTACGCCAACGACTCTTCGTCTTCGTCAACTGCCGTATCCAAAACCCTCGGTTCAGGTCGCAGTCGAAGGTCTATTTGACGACGCCCATCTCCAAGTCGGCTGTGGCGCTCCCTCCCAAGCGCATCGTGCAGCAAGCGCATCGTATCGGACTCCTCGACCAGCTCGAAGAGTTGCTCGTGGCCAAGGAGGACCAAGCCATGGAGAACGCCATGAGCAGCAAGAAGAAGCGGAGTGTCAAGGTGGACAAGCTCATCGACGCGGCGTGGGCGGGCGGCTCCAAGTCTCAAGAGTGCTCGCTCTACCTGACCGAGGGGGATTCGGCCCGCACGTTCGTGGTCAGCGGGCTCTCAAAGATCGGACCCAAGCAGAATGGCGTGTTCCCGCTGCGCGGCAAGCTCCTGAACTGCTACTCGGCGTCAAAGTCGCAAATCCAAGCGAACAAGGAAATCCAGCACGTGGTGGAGATCCTTGGGTTGAACTTGTCCAAGCGATACAATACAATGGCCGACATGGCGACGCTGCGCTACGGAAAGATCGTGATTCTCACGGACGCCGACGTTGATGGGTTTCACATCTGTGGACTCATCCTGGCGTTCTTCCAAAAGTTCTTCCCGACGCTTCTCAAAAACGGGTTCGTGCAACGCATGATCACGCCGGTCATCGTTGCCACGAAACGACAGGAGAAGCACGAGTTCTTCGCGATGCCGGACTTTGAACGCTGGTACGAAGGCAAGCGCGGCTACACCATCAAGTACTTCAAGGGCCTCGGCAGTTCGACGCGGCAGCAGGCAGTTGCATACTTTGCGAACGTTGGGCGCTACCTCAAGAACGTTGTTGTCGATGACACCGCCGTTGAGCGCATTGACCTGTTCTTCAACGACAAGCGCTCCGCTGACCGAAAAGAGTGGATTGGTGGTGAGAACATGGACCTTGACTACGATTCCAATGTGCAAGGCGTCGGACAAATTGTGGACTCTGAGCTGAAGCAGTTCTCCCACGAAACGCTGGCACGGGCCATCCCCTCGATGGTCGACGGTCTCAAGGAGAGTCAGCGCAAGATTATCTTCGCCGCGTTTCAGAAGTTTGGGGCGTCCAACCAGCCGTTCAAGATCGCGCAATTAGCGTCGTACACGGCCGAGAAGACGGCCTACTTGCACGGCGAGACCAGCCTCGGGAATGCCATTACCAAAATGACCCAAGGCTTCGTCGGCTCCAACAACGTGCCGCTGTTAGTTCCTGAGGGCCAGACCGGTTCACGCCTGCAACTTGGTGCCGACGCCGCCAGTACGCGCTACACGTTCACGCGGCTTCAGGAGTACACTCGCAACATCTTCCACAAAGACGACGATGCCATTCTATCGTATCGTATCGAGGAGGGCCTGAGCATTGAGCCTGAGTACTTTTTCCCGGTCATCCCGATGATCTTGGTGAACGGCGCCGAAGGCATCTCGGTCGGATACCGCTCGGTCGTTCCACAGCACAGTTTCGAAGACGTGGTCAAGTGCATGCTAAACCGTTTGAAGAACGGGTCGTTCGGACCGTTGACGCCGTCGTGGAACGGGTTCAAAGGAACGGTGACCGAGGACGAGTCGGCCTGGTACACCCACGGCGTCTTTGAGTACACGAATTCGTCCACCATCGTCGTCACCGAAATCCCTGTCGGGGTCTCGACCGACAAGTACACGGCCCATCTGCAGAAGCTCGTGGAGAAGTCACAGATCGTACGATTCACTTCGGCGGCGCCGGACGAAAACTCGATATATTTTACGCTTCAGGTACCGCCAGGATTCAACGCATCGGCACTGAAGCTTACCAACTCGATCACGAAGCGGTGCCTCAACCTTCTCGATGCATCCGGTGCAGTTCAAACATTTGCATCCGTCGCCGATGTTTGCATATCCTTCTACAACGTACGGTTCGGCGCGTACGCCAAACGGAGACGGCATCTCATCACCACGCTCAAGGAACGACTCACTTATATCATGTACAAGTCGAAATTCATTGAACTGGTGCTGCACGACAAACTCGACATCAAGAATACCAAGGCCTTCCTTCTCGAGCAGGCCAAGCACTACGACCTCCCACAGGACCGCACGGAAGAGTTTCTCAAACTCAGCATCCTGACGCTGTCGAAGGAGTTCGTACTGAAACTGCAAGAGGAGCAGCGCGAGTTGGAACGGGCGCTACACGAGACCGAGAACACGTCCACCGAACAGTTCTACGAGCGCGATCTGCTGAACCTGTTGGCCAGCCGCAAGCGGAAGCGGGATGGAACCGGTTCTTAGAAGATTCCGTTCTTCGAATATTCCATTCTTTGAATATTCCCTTTTTTGGGGGTTTCTGCTTGTTGACTATAAACTATTCACCACAATCTCGAACTTGTTCTTATCAACGATCCCAATGACTTTTTCGCTCGAAACCGTTCTTGTGGCCACCGATGCATGCGACGGTGAGATTGACGACCAAGCGGCTCTCGTCGCCCTGACTCACGACGTACGCGTCGAGAATCTGTTCATCGTCTTCCTCAATGGGAAGCTCAGTGGTGGCGAACGCCGGGAGATCTTCATCAAGGACTATATCCAGTACTTGGACACGAATACCACGAACGTCGAGCTCCTGACCATCGACGAGCTCAACACGCAGCCTGCCCTCACCGTCGACCAAGCGATGCTCATCGGCCCTCTGAAAGAGGACACGCTTATCAACGTGAACATCAAGGACAAGTTCCTCTTTGCGGGCGACTTCTCCACCCCGAAGGATGCCGCGCCGTCGTACAACTTGGCGGGGTCGGGTCTGACCTTGAACTACTGGGACCACCGCGGCCAGCTCGTCACGGTCCCGTCGGCCTTGATGGCCGACATGCGACCCACCTGCGCCATGCTGGAGTGGATGCCCGAAGGGCTCGCGAACGAGGTCTACTTCACCGGGTTCAACCTGATGGGGTTTCGGGCGAGTACCGCCATCGACGGCATCCAGTACTTCGCCGAGGGTCTGGTCAACCCAAAGGTTGGCCGCGGCGCCAACTACAAGTCGGTCCAGGCCCTTTTCGGCGACCTGTCCCATATCGGCGAACAGTGCATCCAAAAAGGCACACCGTACTACGATCTGGCTCTTCAATACTTCACGGACGTCTTCGGCCCCCAGCTCAAGGGCATGAAGGACGCCACGGGGTCGATTCATGCGCTCGCGCGCATGAACTTTGCCATCGAGAAAATTGCTCCCGGTATCTGGACCGACCGGACCGAAGTGTACTACAGCACCTTCAAGGACAAGACGTTCGACGGTATCAAGACACTCCAAGTCGCCTTTCAGGAACAGTTCGTCCCGTACGTCAGGGACCATTCCACCCATGCTCTGAACCCATTGTACGACCTGTACGCCGCCGAGGTCCTGCTGAACGGGTGCAAGCTCCTGTCCAAGGAACAGTTCGAAGCACTGTTCGAGAGACCGATGAAGGAGGACGAGTTCCTTGACGCGGAGCCGCTGCCACCGCTCCCGCCGATGCTGGTGCGCTCGATGACTGTGAGCTAGGTTTTTTTCACTTTGGTATATAAGTAAGGCATGTGTTGTCTCTATTGGTCCGTAGTTCACACGCAACAAAATGTCACGTCACGTTCGCCACCAGAACAAGTCGCACTCGCAAGAGCTCCGCCGTCATTACAACGCCTATATGCCTGTGCCTCGTAGCATCGGGGCGCCGCAGGGTGTGTCCCGCGATTCGCGCAGGCTCCGTCAGCTGTCCGCCAAAGTCGCTGAGCTGGAGGAGCAGCTTGGTGAGGTTCAGATCGGTTCCAACCATTCTGACGTGGACGAACTCGTTCAGAGAATCAGTGCGCTGGAAGAGATTGGGATGAGAATGAAAAGAGGACGTGGGCCAGATGAGAGTAGTGCGGGGGATTCACTTGGGCACAACCCAAAAAAAATGCGGGTACAACTGGAGGATATTGAAATGAATTCCGTAGAAAGTATGAGTTTTGTACCCACGGACAAGCAGATGAACGAATTAATCGCCCGTAGCAAGCAAGCAGAAGAGGCACGTTCCAATGGGTTTCGGGGCTCTGTGTTGTCGAAACTCCATTTTCTTCCAGGGAAATTTGGTCTGTGTCCCGATAGTTTAAATCCAAATGACACAATCCTCGCCAAACTGGGTCGGGGGGATATTGGTCCAGGCGGATCAATCGGTAACAAAGCAGAGTTGACAATAATTCAAGATCGCAATATGCCACTCGGTGGTGGTTCAATGGGACCAAACGGTGTGTTGACAGACTGTCAAGGGCGGCACGGAGCGAATCGTATTAATTTGTTCTACAAGGATAAGAACCACACCCAACAGTTACTTACAGAATACTTGAATCTTCGGAACGCCAACAAAAACCGTCTCTTCAACATGTACGTTTCAAAGTTGAACAGTTTCAGAGAATCATTGAAGATGGACCCTTCTAAGGATGTTCAACTCGAATGGGGTCTTCAGAAAGACTATCAAAATGTGTGCGACATGTTTACGAGACTTGCCGAGAAATTAGGCTCTTCCAATGATCCCAATGATCTTTCATCGATTGGTATTGATACGTATTCATTCTGTCAAACGTGGCTACGCAATGGAAGCAACGTTGGTGATGCACAGTTCAGCGTGATGAGTCCACACTTTCAAACACGTCACTTTGTGACGTCTGAGGCCAAACTACGCGAGGCGTGCGGTGGCGGTGAATTTGCCACCGTCTGTGTTCGGTCCTACACTCGCATGATTGCGTACTTTGACAAATCCATGGAAAAAGATTATGGTGTGGGCGGAGGCGGCCAAGCCTTCATAAACCTGGATAAACTACAGTCCAAACTTTCACAATAGGATCGGCTGTTCCGTCCGTTGCGTATGGGCGGTACACCAACGCACCACATGTTTTTTGTCATTGGTGCCCCCACCTACAAGACCGTATACAAATTTAAAGAACAACAATCAATGTATGGCGATCAACTCAGACTCGTCATTTGTGCAAGCCTCGAAGGGTACATGGGTAAACGAACAAACAATGGCACACAACCACAAAATGTTTATGATTTACCCACCAACTTTCGTGCTCACTTTTCCGACTTTACTCAGATGATTCAACAAGGACAATCCGTTATCAAGGACGACCAATCTTTCCGTCGGGCACAAACAGAGGTGAGCAATTCACTGCAATCGCTCATCGAGAATGCCAACATATTCCATGTCCCAACATTCTTTGCAATTGTCGATCGGAAGAATCGCCCAACGTGCATCACTGTTCAAGGCGATGATGTGAATGGTACCAAAATAAACCAACGCGATCTCACGGATCTTTCCAAGGTTGATTTGCGTTTGACTCAAGATGTGTTGGATCGGATCGTGTTGCCTTCTTTTGAAAATGACAAGGGCCAACTGGTGAGCGAACTCAAACGTTTAACTGGTGGACTGAGGAAAGACGGCACGCCTTGGACTGGTTCGTTTTTGGCCGACGTCCTGACCGTTGCCTGTGCTTGCTGTCTTGACGATGTGGACACTTGGACTCAGTACCATGTAAGCACCAATGAGGTCTTGGAAACTGGGAACTTCAGCAAAAGTAAAACTTTGAGAAATGTCCCGTTCTGGAGCGCCAAATTTGATCAATCCAATCATGGAAACATCTATTCGTTCAAAACATCAAGTCTTCCCAAAATGAAACAATATCTCCAAGATTTCGCCAATGAATCCACCCCGCCACCCATCTGGAAGTCTTGCTTTGTGTGGCACGATGCCTTGCTGAACGACATTGATGATTTTCCTGCGATTGAATTGTGCAAAAGACTGACGGTTGGACACCAAGTCGACACACAGTGCAATTGGTCAACCATATAAAGAATCGGTTCGCTTGAACGATCCAACAACCAGTTTACATGGACAAGTACGTCTCCGCCGAAATCGTCTGCAAGATCCTGGAGGACAAGAAGACCGACCTAGAGGCGATTGTCCGCTGCTACGATTTTGGTCCGCGCGTGCGCGAAGTTTCACCGCTCTACCAGATGTTCACCCACAACAATACCGAACTGATTGTATCGTACGATCTGTTCAAGATGTACATCGCCATTATCTTTTACTTGAAGACGCAGCTCAGCAAGGACGAGCATACGAAAGACCTGGAACGCATCGAATACGACCTAGGGTATGCACAGTACCATCTCATGAAAAAGTTTGAACAAAACGAGATTGACGAACTCAAGTACGAAGAAGAGGTTTGCCACGCATATGAAAAGGCAATTCTAAAGTACCTGTTTCTCATCCAAGTCAAAGCGGCGGCGCAAGACAAGCAACTCGCGGCGATCAAGAACGCGGTACTGGGTATGAACGACGAGACACTAGTGAAGCTAGGCTTTGTCAACCGGCTCTCCAACTTTAAAAGGGCGGTGCATGGACCATTCGAAAAAAAGATGGTAGAACGCCTCGAGTACTATTCTGTTGATATTACTAATGTTTAAGAATTGTTTCAGCAATGTATAAAACCGACGCCGGAACACCACATTCTTCCGCGATTTTCACAGCGTTGCGCGTTCGCTCGTCCCCAGCAACCGTCACTTTGAACTCCCCCCCCATCTCCTTGAACTGTCGTCCTTCCGCTTGCGCGATGTCGAAGTGCGTGGCAAAGATTAAAAAGCATCCGATGTCTTTGAAGCGGTCCAGGTACCAGTGGCATATTTTTTCACCCGACGGGACGTCGCACGAACAGCCGAGCTCATCGCAGAAGACCGCCGACCTTGACGTCGCCGTTGTCACTATGTGGTGAGCGTGCTCCATCTCCACGTCGAAGCTGCTTTTCCCCTCTGCCAACGAATCGTTCGAACCAAACCGTAAATGAATCGCGTCTCGGACGGGTGTTCTGAACGCTGACGCGAACACTGGAAGCCCGCAGTGTGCCAATAGCAAATTGATACCGACGGCTTTCATATACGTGCTTTTTCCAGAACCGTTGTGACCGTAGAGCACGAATTGGTCCGACTCCACGTCGTTTGGTACGAGACTGCGTCCGTCCGTCATGTACTTCGGCAGTGTGACGTTCTGGGCGAGAAAGGGGCCGTCTACGAAATCGGGCCAGCACCACGATTCGCGGTGTGAATCGTACCAGTGTGCCGTCGATACAATACGATCGAGATCCGCGAACCCTTCGAACATCGACGCCCGATACGATTCCTTGAAGTTTGAGACCCAATCTTTTACCTGCCGGAGAGCGACCACGTGATAGTTCAGCTCGTCCTCCAGAAACGCTAAGCGAAGCCGTTGCACGTCGCGCGTGTCGAACTGGACGGTCGTCTTGGTCTTCTTCAAGATCTTCGAGTCCGGCAAAGTCCGTACGAGGTGCTCGTTCTTCACGTTCGTCTCGAGGAAGTTGCTTTTTGACCACCGGCACTGGAACGGTTGCTTTTGAACCAGTTCGTCGAACTGTTCACTGAACGAGGTTGGGCTGGGCAAGACCAGGGCGTCGACCGCTGGCACGGAGCACGTAGTAAGACTAAGACCGCACGCCGCGCAGTCCGAGGCCCATTGATTCCACGATACGATTTCGGCCACGGCGCCCTCGATTATCGCCCTCCACTTTTTCAAGCTCGAGGCCGTCTGTACGATTTTGGCTAATTCGGTCCGGTAGAGTGGATGGCGGGAGTTGGCCAGAATGAGTTTCTTCGGCATTCGCTGGTAGAGCATGCCGAGTTGCGGAACCGCGAGCGCGGTCTTGAACTCGGTTTGTCGTTGAATGATGCTTGGTCGATCCTGCGACGGCGTGAACAGCGACGTTCTGAGCCGTACCGCTCCGAAGTGTGTTTTGCATTTGTTCAGCGCTTTAAAAAGTGGACGCTGCGAACCGAACAAGGTTAGGTTTTGAATTGTTCGGGCGTCCATTCTTAACGAAAATCGGGTCGTGTGGTGTTCCGAACGGCGCAGGTTCTCGATCTCCGCGACGTGGGAGGTCTTGGTGAGGTACGATCGCAGCGTTTGGAGCGGAGAGGACGCGTTCGGAAACTGGGTTCGCAGAACTGCCTTGGGAAATAAAGTTCGCAGGCTTCGGACAAGTTCGTCGTCAGAGCATAGGATCTCGACCGGGTCATGGTGCATCAATTTCTCCAGTACGTTTCCGTCGTACTCGATATACTCGTTCGACGTAACAAAGTATATCAGCGACTGCTCACCCTGAACGATTGCCAGTGGACGCTCTTGAAAGAAGCACGCGGTTTCAAGTGGCGATATAGTACGCTGCGTCTCCTTGCCGCCGTCGCCACGGTCCAAGCGCACGCGCTTCGTATCGGTGTTCTCGAGTTGCAACACGCTGCACACGCCATACCCAAGCGCTACGAGCTTCTCCGTCCAGGTATCAATTGAAACCATCGGGAACCCAGCCTTGTGTGGCTTACCTGGAACGTCGATGACTTTCAACCCGAGCACTTCGTGCAAATGGTCCGCCGTAGTACCGTACACGTTGCAAAAATAGCCCTGCTGCAGCAACACCACAAACGGTATAGCCGAACCGATCTTTTGGGACTGGCTTTTTACTAAAGTTCGATAGAACTGTTCCATTGAACCGGTTACTTTTAAACGCTCTAAACAATGCTTATATCATACCGTGCGCTACTTTTAAACGCTCTAAATAAGGTTTATATCGTTTTGTACGCGCGCTTACGGTTGCGGGTTCGTTGGTGCTTCGTGTGCATCCCATGATGGCCTTTGCACAGAATCTCACATTTAGCTGCTTCGGCCTCCCACAGATCTTTCCACGTCTCGAACCCGTGCTTTTCGGCCATGGAATCGGTGAACCAGGCGTAATTGCTGACGCTTTGGATCCTCGTCCTGTCGTCGATATGGTTGAACTCGAAAGCCAACATGATGTACTCGTCGGACATCTCAGCCAGAATCTTGCTCGGAGCACAACCTTCGGACCATTGACACCCACACCTCCCCTTGATGATCTCCAAGCGTCGCTTGTCAACGTATGCCCTACGTTCGGCCGTGACGGTACCGGGCTTGGTTCTTGTAGACGTATCGATTTTCCGGCACGTCGAACATCTCGCTGTCGGAACGTCACTTCTGACCTGTTGGCCGTCCACGAAGTGTGAGATCGGGAAGACCCGCACGCAGTGCGTACAGCATTTCGTTCCGTCGCGGACGGTGTGTGCAATCAAGGCGGGGGGGACTTTGGTTTTGTCAAACCCCTTCTTTCGAACCCGTCTGACGAACCCGTCCTTGCCCAGTACTAACGACCCTTTGGGGAACTGTTTGGAATCAGTGACGTCTTTATCGGTTTTAACTAGGTTTATTTTAGATACGTCGTAAAACCACTGCGGTTCCGTCTCGCCGTCCGTGAACACTGTGAACACGTCGTTGGGATCGTTCGTGACGCTCATGCACTGATTCGAACTCATTCATCCATAATCGGTGCGATAAATGTTCTTACCCACAAATGCTCGGCTGCATCAGCGACCATGAGGGGCATAGAACCGCTCGGATCGTACCCGATGCAGCGCTTGTCTAGCTTTAGCTTCGATGTATCCACGAAGTACGCCGAGGATACCGAAACTTGACATGAGGGGCCCTCGACCGGAATGTAGAAGCTCTTACACGCACTGCCCATATCGGAGTCGATCGACACTGAGAAGTCTGAAACCTGCGTAAAGTCCTCGGGATCTTCGATTGGATTCATGTCCAATTTCAACGTCGTCGGCTGGAACGCGGCCTGCCACGATTTCAGCAACGAAAACAGTTTCGTCATGTTCGGGTCTTCCTCGAACTGCACCGCCTTCACCTTCTCGATCTGTTCCTCTGGAATTGTAAACGCTTCTGTGTCGATCGTCATTGTCGGGATACTGTACTGGTCCAGGCCGCCAGACATTACCAGCTTCGCCGACTCGTACTGTAATCTGAACGTTCCCGGCGTCTCGGAGAGCTTCAAAATTGCCACCAATGACTTGACACTGCACGAGATTTCGCCCCTCCCAGTAAACGTATCGAAGAGTTCGAAGTCGATGTGCGCAAAGACCATGACCGTGTGACTTGGATTGCACGCCTGAACGGTGATGCAGTCGGTTCCGTTGGTCCTTACCGTGACGGTGTCGGAGTAATGTCCAACGTACGAGAACAGTTTCACCAACTGGTCCCGCGCACCCGTTCCGAAAACGGCGTCGAATGTGGGATCGTTCATAATGAACGGTATAAAAGGATTGGACTGTTCGGAGGACGGGATCAAATGAAGAAGAGTCAGAACGACTGCCATGGGCAATTGGGCCGCAAGCTGACGGCGATGGCCCTGATCGAAGTAAAACGAGACTTGAACGGAAACGTAGTTCTAAACGTAACGGCCGTAGCAGTGTGGGGGTACATCCAGAACATCGCAAGGAAAGGAGAACCAATTACAAATAAAACCATTCTCAAAGAAGCAAAGATCAACGGATCGAAAATAGGTTCGCCACAAATTCGTCAAAAGTGTCAAGAACTGATCGTAGCTGAGAAAATAATCCGCACGAAACCCGGAGTGTACGAACTCAAGGCAGCGTCGTCGGCTTCGGGCGGTGGAGGTGGCGGCAGCGCAGCGGCGTCGTCCGCGGCAAAGCAGAGGAAGGGCGGTGGAGATGGCGGCGGTGGCAGCGCGGTCCCTGCGGTCTCTCTGTCACGCTCAACGACTGCTAGCAGCAGTAGCAGCACCGTCGACAGAGAAGAGGTCAACAAGACATTAGAGCATGGCAAACTACTTGCACGTATGCGCGAGAGTCGTCAACGTGCCAAAGAAGAGAGGGCTGAAAACGAAAAAAAGACGCTTGAAGCTTGGAGGTCTGCTTTTGATTGGGAAATTCAGCGTAAACGCAAAATAGAAAGAGAAAGTGCATTTAAGAACAGTGGTGGTGGTGCGGCGTCCTCTTCAGCGCCGTCGTCCTCGCTGAGGAGTTCAGATGCCCTTTCCCGACTAAAACAACGAGATGCCGATCTCGAGAGCGGCAAAAGCGAACCGAGTTTGAAAGAGTATTCCAGGTGGCAAAAAAAGGTAGTACTTGCTATAGAAAAAGGGGAAAGCATCACATTGCCAGCTTGGTTTCTCGAATGGAAAGAGTATCACGAAGGGGCAACGGATCAAGACAAGTACGACGATTTGCCCGAGGAGGACGAGCCGATGACCGCGGAGGAAGAGGCTGAGTTTGAAGAATTTCTCGCACTACAACGCCAGGGGATGATGAATCAATCGGACCTGGATGGTGAAGCGGCGGGTGGAGACGACAGTGGAACTGGATTCGACACGCCCGTTCGAGGAGGACCAGTGAACGCGTTGCAACCGCGTCGACGTGAACCGGAGAGAACCATCGAAGAACTCGAAGCGGAACTTGCGAGACGCAAAGCCGATGCGGCTCAAAAGTGAGATAGCATATATATGAATATGATTACAGTCTTAGTAAAACTATGGATTGGCTCTACATCAAATCCCACAAGACCCGTCCCCAGCACAGTCCCCAGCACAGTCCCCAGCACAGTCCCCAGCACAGTCCCCAGCACGGTCCCCAAACCCGTTCGACCCAAACGGTTCCGCCAAAGGTCGCCGTCAAGACGACGCAGTGCGAGGACGATGCCCCCCCAGCGCCCATCGAAACGCTGACGTTGCTCTTACTCGCCTACGGCATCTCCGTCTTTGCTATGCGATGATCCCCACCGGTACCTCGTCCTTGCTCCGGAGAATGAGATCGATGGCCGTGGTTGGTGCAGCCGGCAGCAGAATCCCTTCCGTCGGTGGTGGTGGTGGCGGTACGGTCTCCTGCTTCGGCTCGTCGAACAGCTCGTTCATTTCCTCCTCGACATCTGCGTCCTGTACCGCCACGCGCGATGCCATCGCTTGGTTGACCTCCTCCACGTCGGCCTGCGCCTCCGCCAGGTCGTCGGACAGGTCTTCGAATTTCCCCACGAGATCACCCCGCGCATTGGATTTCAAGACTCGATTCGCGTCGCGGAAGGAGGCGACGAGCTCCTGCTGCTCGTTGCTCTCGTCCAGCGAAATCAGAACGCTCTCCAGATCGTCACGGTGCGCGTAAAACATCTTCAGCTGTGACGCGCTGCGCTTCTGCTGCAGCAACAGACTGCGCGCCTTCGTTTTGTTCTTCGCGCGCACGCTCGCTTTGATGCTCTGCGTAAACTCCACCTGTCTCGCTTCCGACGTATGTATCCGAGTATCGAGACCTTCGATCGTCGTCCTGATCTGGTCGCGTGAAGCCGCTTCTCTTCTCTTCGTCGCGTTCGCGCGGTAGTACCACAGTTCCAACAGTCTCGATGTGCACGTCCTCCTGCTCTCTTTGTCTTCCTTTTCGTCACTGGACTGTAACTGAACTTCCTCTACAATTGGATTGACGTCTCGAAACTGCGTGTGCGTCGTATCGACTAACGCGTGCCGAAACACCGTCTTTGGTAGCCGAAGACGTGGCATGCTTTTGGACATGGTACCTTGCCGCGTGTCGCGCCCAAAACAGGCTGGATGTATTTATATCATTCGGTACCAGGGACTCCCATCTGGAATAGTTTTGCATGCACGCGAACGTGTGGGACGATGGGTCGCTCACCTGCAACCCACAAAACGGACAGTGGCTCCTACCTTCCGTCAAAATGGACATCGAGGAACGTGTACACATCCACGCCAACCGATCCCCGACCTCTTCCGTCCACAACGACGTCGTCCAGACCTCCGAACGGTTGGTCACTACACCAGCAAGCGCACCATTTATCATAATTCGAACATGGGTGCGCTCGTCGAGCTCGGCGTAGACATCGCGACGCAAGTAGGTTCGCCCGTAGGGTAGTGCCAAAGATTTACGAAATAACAATACTGGAAAGTTTAACCGTACGGGGTCTATAGGCAAGAGTTCAAGTACAAACCAGTAAAAGAGTTCATGCGGCGCATCAAAAACCACCGCGTGCAGCGCTCTCTTCTGGACGCGCGATAAGCGAGGGTCTCGCTGTACCAACGCATGGTACTCGCGACGTCGAAAATACCGCAGCTGCAGGGAACGCAGCCCTGTGTGCGCCACCGGAACCCGACATCGTACAGTGGACGCGGCGAACCGACACAACCACTCCTCCTCCACTTCGCGATGCGGTACGCACACCGCGCGAACACGGCGCTTTATTGCCGCGTCGGCCACGGTCTGGACGGACTTGCTAACGAGTGTAAGGGTGCGAAGGTCACGAACGTCGAAAAACCGTGCGAACCAGTTCGTTGCAAAGTATTCATCGAACGAGTCCAGCATATCATTGACTGTGAGGTTAGTGCGCTATTGGGTTTTACATTTCTAAAGACTCAAATCAGTTATATAGAATTCGTTCAAAAGACCTCTTGCCCGTACTCGGGATCCTTGAGGTAAATCTCGTCGCCCGCGCGCACGCGTCCGCAACCCGGGTAGACCTTGGGACCCCAGTGTCCGGTGTTCACCGTCACGCCGGTGTAGCTGCCCTTGGTCGTCCCCGATTCGTTCTGCTCGCGGTGCGGCTTCCACCAGAAGTGGTGGCCCATGTAGGTGATGTCGTTGCCGTCCTCCTGCTCCGTCATGGTGGAGAACAGGACGTTGGCCGGCAGCGCGGCCTGGCCGTAAACGCGCGAGTAGAAGAGCGCACCGGTCATGGACTGCTCAGGGTGCTCGTCGTCGACGGAGAACACGCGGAGCGGGTTGGACTTCTTGTGCTCGTTGTACGGCACGAGGAAGGCGCACATGTCGCCCTTCTGTGTGCGCGGGTTGCGCCACGTGGTGCCGTCGCCGCCGGCGTACCCGTTGGCCAGGACGTTGCGCGCGTGGATGACGTTCTTGTGGTTGGTCACGATGGCCTTGGAGTAGTAGGTGTAGTTGCCGTAGTGAATCTTCGACTGGACGTCGTCGCCCAGTTGGAAGTCAGAGTGGCCCTGGTAGGTCGCCCCCGTGTCGGACCCGCCCTTCATCATGATGCACGTGGCCATGTCGTAGGTCATGAAGGGACGCGCCACGATGACGGAGAACGGGAGGACGACGTCGATGTTCATCCAGTGCTGCACCAGGGTGCCGGTCGGGCGCGCGTAGTACATGCAGTGCGCGATCACCTTCTGGAGCGAGGTCGAGAGCGTCGCCGCCTTGGCGGCGTATTTGATGTGTTTGTCGTTGACCTTGAGCCCCTGCTCGATGGTGCTGAAGTCGAGGTCGTCGTAGTTCGCCGCCTTCGGGTCGACGTAGTTGGACGAATCCTTCCCGACGTTGGCACCAATCGGCGCGAACTCCGAGGTGAAGTCCGAGATGCCGCGGCGCTTCCACGCGCGGGTCGGCTGGGTCATGCTGCGCTTGGAACCGATGCCCGCAAAAGTTTCTGGGTTAAAAGGTTCCGGCGGCGGGGGAAATGCGGCCGGGGCGGAGCGCGCGAACTCGAACGACGGCGTGCACAGTTCGAGGAGGTCCTGGCGGTTCTCCGGGTCGGTGACCCGCAACCAGCGGCGGTTGACGTAGACGCGAAGGCTGGCACCCGTCACCCCCGTTGGGGTCTCGACCTTGGCATCGAGGACCGTGCGATCGTATTTTTGGCTCGCCGTCAGTACACCATCGCCCCCGATGATGACCGCGCGATTGAGGTAACGCTGATCTTTGGCATCACCTACGGCACCGGTTTCGTCGTCTTTCAAGCGGAGCGGGAGGAGTTGCCTGGTGTACTCTGCGGCGCCACCGAGCACCTCCTGGAAACGGGCTGACTGGACCAGGTCCTTGACGTCGGCCTTCTTGAGCGTGTGCTTCTCCAGGTAGATTTTGAGGGCCAGCTGCTTTTTGGCGTGCTTACCGTCAAGCTCTTCTCCGGTAGCGCCCGCGCCCGCAGCAGCTTGGCGCTGGTCGCTCGTGCCGAACTGAGCCATGAGCTCAGCCGCGATCGGGCCCGAGTACTTGGCCAACAAGGCCGTGAACTCTGCGTTTTCAATCCCACCATCACCACCGCTTTCGTAGTAGAGCTCGGGCCGACCGATGAGCAGCTTCTCCAGCCCAGGGACTACCTGGTTCAGGAACACTTTCTTAAGCACGTCATCCATACAGCCCGTGCCAGAGCGTGCCCCGTACTCGTCGTCGTCGTTGAGGTTCATCGCGGTACTGGCATCTCTTCGCAGTGTATCCTTAGCAGCCACATCCAGCGACTTCTCCATGTGCCGCTCGGCGCTCTCGCAGAACGCGCGGAGAGCCTCCGCCGGCAGGTGGTTGTCCTCCATCTGGCCGATCACGTCGCACCACTGGTGGCGCGTGTCGTCCGTGAAATCGGTCGACTTGTACGTGAACAGATCCTCCGCCGGCGGGTCCAGCTTGAAGTCGTCCGTGTTCAACCCACCGTTGGCCTTGAAGCGCTGGCAGTTGTTGATGGCGTCGCGGAAGCTGATCTTCTCCCAGTCGTCGCGGTCCTCGTTGTAGACCACAATGTCCATCGACAGGTTCGTCTTGTAGGCAGCGTTGTCGCTGTGGTGGTTGCGCATGAAGTAGTGCTCCCCGATCTGCACGCGACGCTGCAGCAGGTTGATCGGCAGCTCGCCCTGACGCACGTCAAACTCGCGGGTCTCGAAGACGTTCAGTCCGCGGAACGAACCGAGGACCTCTGGTCCGGTCTGCAGCTCGATCCCGGGGGTCTCCTTCGAGTGTTGGGCCAGATTCGGGTCGAACGCCGCGTAGAGCGCCAACCCCGGCGGAAAGACCCACATGGTGGGCGACACGCCGTACCGCTGCAGACGGTGCTTGTACTTCTCGTGCAGGATCTCGAATCCGCGGAAGTCCTTCTGAACGATGCCAAACTCCATGACCTCACGCTTACCGAGGTCGTTCCACGGCGTGCGGATCATCGAATGGCGCTTCTCCCACTCGCGCTCGTACTCGCGGCAGTTCAGCAGCGCAGAAACGACGTCGTAGTTGTTGGTCTCCTGCACCGACTGCGCAATCTGCTGGATGTTGAGCGCGTACTGGCGGCGACCCTCGTCGGTGGTCATGAACCCGTGCTCGAGTACGAACGCCAGGCCGTGGCGAATCGTGTGGTCCTCGCGCGCCTCCTTGCTCGACGTGATGAGGCGCGAGATACCCTCTTCGGGCACGATGGACGCCAGCGCCTGGTCGAACCGGAACTCATTCCAGCGAACGTGAAGCTGGTCGGTCACCTGGATGGGGAGCGCCACCGATGTGTACCAGTTGTTCGTCGTGTCGAGGAAGCCCTCGATGGTGTCGCGCACGTAGATGTTCTTACCGCGGTACGCGTCGGGCAGGGTATAGGTTTCGTACTGGTACTTGTCGTACGGATTGGTCTTGATCTCGCCGGCGGGCGGACCGAAGAACTGGTGCCACTGGTTGGCGGAGGTATTCGAAAGCTGGCCTACGGTCTGGGGTGTCGAGTACATCTGTCCGGTCACGCCGTCCGTCGCTTCAACTGTGGTGGCCATTGTGGATCGTTCGGTGACTCTACTGTCAAAGACAACGCGTTTCATTATATAGTTATATTTCTAGAAAATCTACACAAATACTTCATTTTCGCTCCTTCAGCCCGTAGGCGCGCACTCGCACAACCATCTCGTCCGGTTCCAACCCTTCTACAGAGACCTGGACGCTCTCCGCGTGCTTCCGCACGAACTCCACAATGCCGTTCAACTGCTGCTCGGTGAGCTGCGCCGGACTCTGCACGAAGAAGTCGTTGTAGAGCTTACCCGTCGCTTTGGTCTTGCGCGCCTCGCTCTGCAGCGTATTTACGAACGTCTCCACGTTCTTCTGCACCTTCGGATTGTCGTGCACCCATTCTTTTCCAGAACGGTACGTCATCGTCATCTTGGGCATCGGGTGCTCATATCGCAACGCCTTGCGTATCGCCGCTAGGTCCGCCTCGGTCACGACCTGGTGTGGCACAATGGCCACGTGCTCTTGGTCCAACACTCGCTGCATCGGCACCCCGTACACGTTGGCCTTTGTATCGAAAAACGCAAACGAGCCCATCAGGTACCCTCGCCTCAAGTAGTAGTTCGTGTACACGTGACAATCCGTCTTGTAGAACGGGTCCTCAAACACGCCCCAGATCGGACGGTACTCCCGAACCATTCCTTTCGGCATCTTCAAGCTCGTCGAGCGCCGCTCAAAGACCGCGCGGTCTTCGTCGCGCTCTGATTGCATGGAACGCAAGCTGGTGAACGGCTGGACAGGGGCCGTCCCTTCCACCGTGTATGTGCGCAACCGCAGCATCCACGGCTCGAACGCCGGCATCACCTCCTCCAACACCGGAAATCGGGCCTTCGACATTCCGTGGTGCGCGACCGCGCGTAAGGATTTTGTAAAGTACGCCACCGGGAACAGCTTCACGTACATGTGCGCCTGCCGCGTCTTGAAGACGCTCGCCCCGTGCGAGTTTTGAGCAACTGAACCCAGCACGACACCCGACAAGAACAAGCGACAGACGCGCTGCAGCGCCCGCAGCCCGGTGCGCGCATGCGAAACCTTCATCGACGAAAACGTCGAAAACACAAAATGCATCCCTCGCCCGAAGTCCTCACAGTCACCCGCCTTGCGCACGAACACGTTGTCGAACGACTCGTAGGGCTTTTGAGCGCCGTGGTCCATGTAAAAGTCGGTCTCGTAAGGATAGCACGTCACGCACGACGCCACCATCGTCGCCAGAAGCAGCGTGACCTTGTGGAACTCAGTTGCCACGTCTTCACCCTTGGACGCGAATTGCGACGCCACGATGCGCACCACTTCGTCATCCTTCATCTCCAATCGCCTACAGGCGTTCGTGTACCAATGCAGGTACCACATCTCGTCCCCACGAAAGGACTCGGCGTTCATTAAGTACGCGAACCCGGGCATCGACGCCACGCGACCGTTGAAAACCGGTGCGTGGACCCGTTTGATGAACCCGTTTTTCGAACGCACTGCCCAGAACCCTTCGAACAAACCCATCTCCTTGTCAATCAACGCGTTCATTCGGGTTTGGAACGCTTCGCTCTTCACGTCCACAGACTCCTCGGGTTCGAACCCAATCCCCTTAAAGACGTCGTTGAAGCAGACGCCGACCGTTCCGATCGTTTCACCCGTCCATCGGTTTCCGAGTGGGACGTTCGCACACCGTTCGTTGGACGCAAGCGCCTTCGACAAAAACACGTTCCCGCTCGCTCGGTGCATGGCACACCACGTCCCTGCACAGTTTTCGGTTTTAACATACAGATCGAACGCGAGCGTCGCCCCCTCGCATAACGTGTTGGTATTGAATGATACCGGAACCTGGATGGCTTTATTGAACGCGCTCCACTCGAGTGGGACGTTGACGACCGATTCGTTACCACAATTCAAAAAATACACATGCAACGCCGGAGACGCCTGCTTTTTACGGAAATAATCCACGTGGGGTATCTTTACTCGAAGTGTGAGTTCGGGCATCTACAAGGCAGACTACTCTAAACCCATCCCTTCTTTTTATATGCTATTCGCTCTTGTTCTCGACTTTCTTCCTTCTGGTACAAAGCCTTCGAACAGTCGTCCATCCAACTCGCACGTCTGCAGGATGTACGTCTGTCCATCGACGTCCACGTGGGAAAACGCGCTCTCGGGTGGTACCACTGAGAACGGGATCAGTGACGCAAACGTACCAATTGTAGTCTTCTCGAGTTGCAGCATCTTGGTGTGCCGAAGCGCTTCGCTCGTTGTCTGAAAGGACACAGATGACTGCCCTTCTTCTTGACACATCGTGCTCGCGTCCACGTCGAGTAAAATCGTACCGTCCGCAGTGCGCGCCTTCAATGTGTAGCTGTAACTCGTCCGATATCGGAAGTCCGGTTTGAACGACGCCACGACCACACACAGGTTGTTACACTCAGTCGTGACGTTGCAAAAACAAGTATCGTGTTTATTGTTCTCGTTGGTTTTGCATCCATTGAAACAAATGTCGTTCATCGTGGCCTTGGACAGATCATTATAGGCAAACGAACCCTTCACGAACTTTACATGGTCGAACACACCCATGGCAATGCCGTTGCGCATGACCTGCACGTTTACAAACGTCGTGTACGTGAATCTCGCCCCCTCCAAATCGCATCCCAGAATGCATCCGTCGCGGAAGGTAGTATAAGCCCATACACAGTCACTCATCTGAGTTTTTTTACTGAAACCACAGCTGAAGAACTCGGCCTTTTGAAATTGACATTTCGCTAGTACGGAGGCCCGAAGTTTCACATTTCTGCATTCGACGAATACAAACTGACAACATTCGAATCTCGAATCGTCGTATCTTGTCTGCGTGAACCGAGTCTTGTCGAAGACGCTGTGATTTGCAACGATCTTGAACGCTGAATCGATGAATTCGCCGCTCTTGAACTTCACGTTTTCGATTGTTAGCTCACCAGTACACTGGCTCCATTTACACGTTCGTATTTCAGCGTTCTGGAAGCGACTCGATACAAACTCGCATCGTACCCATGAGCTCTCACAGACGGATGTCCCTCTGGTCACGCACTCTTCAAAACGACACTTCACAAACTCCGACCGCGAAGTTTGGGGGAACGAGCACTTAATGAACGTGCACTCGTGAAAGATACAGTCGGTGATCGGCTGCGTGAACTCGACACCGTACCACTTCACGGTTTCGAATCGTTTGTGTTCTAGCGCCTCCACCAGCGTGGACACTGCAATCGTCATTTTCCTCACGGTCGACGCCTCCAGCGCTTCGATCGGAATCGCCATCCGGATCGTTCCGTATGTGGACGAACACAATCGATTATATATTTACCAGCATATTTCCTCCCCGGTTGCCCGTCGGAATGACGTAAAGAGCCTAATCACATCTTCGTACGACTTCGACCCCGCAAGGGTACACTTTCCGCTCGCGAATACGTTCATCACCGGCTGCTTGCCCATGTCCGGGCGATAGCTCAAGCCCGGAAACAATTCCTGTAACGAATCCCAATACACAATTTCGGGTGAAAAGGAACAAGAGGGTCGGGCGGGAGGGATGGTGTTGCTTACCGGTTCGTACTGAATGTTCTTTGGGGCTTTCCTGAGCACCTTCAGTAAATTGATTTGCTTTTCACCGTCATACAACTTCGACGTCCCTACTATGTTTTGAACGATCGGCGTGGTCGCTTCAAGCGGGTCGTCCGGTATCGTGCTCTGTATCTGTTCGACAAACCAGTTCATGGAGTCCGTCGCAAATTCGATCGATACCGACCCGACACAAACGATCTTACCCGATGTGAACACCAGCGCCTTGGCGTACGGATCCGCACGACAGAGCTTTAGTGCCGCGAACTTCTTGGGGTAGTATTCCGAGTTCATCAACTGGCTCGCGACGGCCATCAGATCCAATGTGCGTCCAATTGAGGCCGTCGCGACCACGTTAACCACCGTGATCGGCCCCCAAAGAGTCTCCTCGCGGGATCGTTTGTGACTCAACATTCGCAAATGGTCTGTAGATTCATATGATAGAGGACTCCCAACAAGTACAGGACTAAGACCAGCGCCACCTCGACCGAGTCCAGTTGAACGATCGGAACCGGTTCGGGCGAACCGTCGACACGCTTCTCAACCATCCGTTCTATGGACGCGTCCACAACGGTGCATTTATATGGGGGGGAAAACGATTTTACGGAACAATCCATGCTGTCTGTGTAAACTAAATCCAAAAGGAACAATTCATGCTGTCTGTGATACTTTCTAGTCGTAAAACCGGAGAGAGAGGGGG
>MDTF01007478.1_pt1 | contig 41320 bp, 37 predicted proteins | sample 811191 | NCBI WGS metagenome assembly MDTF01 (sample SAMN05326649, study PRJNA326480) | marine metagenome | isolation source: seawater | place: Southern Ocean | collected 2011 | reverse complement strand
CCCACTTTATTAAAGTTTGAAGAAAATAGAGAGTTTAGGTGGGTAGGAAAATTATTAGTTAAAGGTATATTTGATGGTGAACATTATTTTGTTCTCTCGCAAGAAGTAGGGAATAAAACGAAGTTTACCCACGGAGAAAAATTTCACGCTAAACTAATAATTAGCTAGTTCCTAAGAAATTCTCTGTTCATCATTTCATTCACTAACAATGAGCCAAAATATTTTTGGCCATTAACACTCCAATGATTATCATCTCTGTATAAAAGCGAACCTTCGGCATTTGCCATTAAGCAACTGCGCTTCAGCTTGTTACAAACAAAACTAAAACGCTCTAAGAATTTAATATTTAAATTATCGGCCATGTCCTTTAATATCTTAGAGGCATTTTCTGTGTATGGTTGAAGTAGTTTGTAACTAAGTTTATTCAAATTTTCACCCAAACCAACTCTGACGATTCGACTTTCCAGAGATTGTGTAAAATTAGCATTTTGACCAATTAGGATAATTTTTGCATCACTCATATCCTTCAAATAGATAATAATATTTTCAAGTGCAGTTATGTTATCTGAACTCCACTTATTCGCTGATAAAATAAGGTCAGCCTTGCTAAAAAAATTACTACTTTCAAGTTTCTGTTTATACTCTTTGCAAACTGCTTTAGCTGGTTTAACTGCAGATCTTAACAAAGTTGCTGCTAATGACTTGGTTAGCGTATTTTTAACAAAACACCGTTCATCAAAATACAATCGAACAACTTGAATTTTTGATTTTTGGTGCACATTTTGAAATATCGCAGATGCAATATCATCAGAATGGCTATCCCCAACAACGAGTATATTTAAATAAGATGGATCATCAGAAAACTCTGTTAAGTTAGTCTGTTCTGTGAATTTTTCATGGAGAATAATATCTTCCCCTGATTGTTTTAACAAAGACGTGTAATCTATCTCTTTGAAGCGCCAATCCCACCCATTGTTTGACCATGAATTTATTGATGGCACAATTAATAAAAAAGCAAATATAAAAAATGAAATTCCAAAGACACGATTTGAAAATCTCATTGAACCATCTGGTTGTCGCCTGAATGGCTGTTCAACAAATCGCCACATCAAAAGTGCTATAAAGAATGAGCTTAAAATAATTAAAGTAGTTTTCAGTTCACCTACATCTCCATAGAAGTAGTAATTATAAAATACGATTATTGGCCAATGAATTAGATAAAGCGAGTAGCTTATAAGTCCAGTTTTAACCATAAATCTATTTGCTAAAATTATTCTGGAGTGTTTAGCAGTTCCTGCGTAAATAATAAGTGCCGCCCCTATGCAGGGTAGGAGTGCATAAATTGAAGGAAAAGGCATCTCTTCAGAAAAATTAAAAATTGAGTAAAATAAAATAAGCAAACCTAAAATGAATATAGACTCCAAAAATATTGCCTTTTGTGGCTGGAAACGAATTACCCAAACCATTGATGCGCCAATGATCAACTCATAAAAGCGAAAAAGTGGAAAATAAAATCCGCTTGCTGAGTATTGAAATAACCAAGCAAGAGTCAAACTTGTTAGAAAAAAAATAATCATCAAAACTGCTAAAAAAAGACCATTTGAAAATCTCAATATCGTAAATAGTGTTATTGGCCAAATTAGATAAAATTGCTCTTCAACTCCGAGTGACCAAGTATGTAGCAACGGTTTATAGATCGAGTTCACACCAAAATAACTAACCTCTCCAATATAGTAGAGGTTAGAGAAGCCTAAACTTGTAGCAATTAATGCACCAGAAAAACGCTCATAATGCTCAGGTGCAAATAGAATAAAGGCGAATATGGTGGAGATAAAAAGAGTAAAGTATAACGCAGGAAGAATTCTTCGAGCACGGCGAGTATAAAAAGCTAATAGACTAAAGTTTTTCTTATGCACAATCTCATCAATGATAATCCGAGTAATTAGGAAGCCACTGATAACAAAAAAAATATCAACACCTACAAACCCACCACTAAAAGCGAAAAATCCAACGTGGTGTAAGAGCACACTAATTACTGCCAAACCACGAAGGCCATCTATATCAGCTCGATATAATTGTTGTATATTTTTGTTAAATTTTAATTTCAATTCTATTTTTGGAAACTTTATTAGTTTCACCGCCACAATTGTAAACACAGCAAGTAACATCAGAAGAAATACTCTTTATTGGCTCAAAACCATCAGTATAGGAGCCTGCAAAACTTTGGGCTAAGAAGATGGATAGTATTAAAAGTAGGGGCAGTTTCTTCATGATAAAATTATATGTCAATTTGAAATTTTTTAAAGTTTAAATCCTCCCTAATGAAGAAGGGAGAGAAATTGAGCATTTACCTCTTTTCTATTTCTCAGTGAGAGGTTAAATTTAAATTAACTGCATTGAATTCTTTAAGATTAAAATTTAACTGATTTAGTCAATTTCTAGAGATTACTATTAAAGTTAATCTAAAAGGAATGTTCTATCGTAATTGAACCATTTTTTTCCATTGTAGAAAAAAACATCAAACCACCATAAGAACACCAAAGAGTAAGATATAAAAATTCTTCTCCTAGAGATTCATCTTCAAATATTTTATTTAATTTAATTAAATTAGCTCTTGGTAGGTTGTGTTTTGTAAATTTTCTAACAACTTCATCGTTGCTCTTCGCATTATACAGCTTGAAAACAAAATCAGCATCTTCTGGACAACCACCATAAACTTCTTGAAAATCAACCCAACAGATTTGAGAATTAAATTTTTGTGAAACAATCATCCAATGAAAATGCTTCTTTGGTCTATTATGATGGACTACGCCTAATGAACATTCAGCTGGAATTATTAGCTCCTTTGAATTTACCCTCAATGCTGTGACAATTCTTGTTGGAAGTATATTGTCTTTTCTTGTAAATTCAATTAACTGCCCTTGATTACTGTTGAAAAATAATCTGTGAATATCACCTGTTATAAACTCTCTTTTCTCAGTTTTAACTATTGAAGTATATTCACCTTTATCTGAATCTGGATAGACAACAATTTCTTGATTAAAGCTTCCATTAACATTTGGTGTACGCATATAAGCAAGTAAAATTCCTTGAGTAATTGTATCTGTATCATGCGATGAATAATCAAAGTTGCTATGTGTAACTTGAAGCTCACTATCATCAACTTTTTTTACGCCACATAACAACCTTGTAAAGCCCCCATTAAGCTTAAAACTCATCCGTGCATTACCAGGCAACCCATTTAACCATTCGATAATATTTTCAAAATATTTTTTGGGCTCAATAATTTTAGTTTCAAACGGCTTCATTGCTTCAAATTTAACTTCAATTGCTAATTCCTCACCATTCGAATTTCTAATTGCTAATCTTGCTATTTGACTTTTCTGTTTAATAGGACCATTATGGAGAACTGCAAAAGACGTAATATCAATACTATCTCTAAGTGTCCAACAACTTTCCTCACCATTAGAAAGGGTTCTTTTATCTTCAATTTCATGTTGTGAATATGCTCTTGCGTATGAATGAACCATCGAAACTGACTTTGATGATTCATAGACTGCCATAACAGCAGCATAAGGGATTCGCATATTTTTTATACTAAATACTTCAACTTCGACAGAACCTTCAAAATTATTAGGTGGAGAATAATTACACACAGTTTTTTCATCAAAGCTAATTATTTGACGACTGACCAAATCCCCATTTATTTTTCTTAAATTTATAACAACATTCACATCATTAGAATTCTTAAATTTCCAATAGTTGCTAAATGAAATAACTGTACTAAGTTGATTTGTATTTTTTACCCAAAAAATTGCTGAACTACGCAGAACTTCTCCAAAATTCATAGCATAGTTATCTGCTTGACTAATAAAGGTCTTTTTGGTTGATTGAGCACTTTTCATTATTTAACCTGCTTATTAATTAAGAAAAAATTTAAATTAAAAAAATAATTAAGTAGTTGATTTTAACTCCTTTTAAAGGACTTTTAGTAAATTACGCAAAACAAAATGAGTTTTTAATAGTTAGGTGTTATTTTTAAATAGAAGTTAATTCAATTAAAAGTATAGTTATTTCATTTTTGAGATTTTGTTAAGGAAATGTTGATTTCTTATCTGATTATTTATTTCTTATCTTTCATGATTTCTCTTTAAGACTATGATAACCAATGAAGAAAACCAGTTCTTTCATCTATGAGTCTTTATTCCACTGCGATTCAACCATTGTGATATCTTTCTGTAACCACACCCTTCTTCAATGTGGAGATGTTGAATAAGAACATAAATGATCTGTTGTCGTTTAGTGTATTCTTTTTTACAAGTAATTATCTAAAAAATTTCATGGAAATAAAAACCTTAACCTCACCAAGATTTAATTATATCTTCACCGTAGTTACTCAGATCCCTTTAAGCTAGAAGCAATGAGGATTACTAAAATATGAATAAACTAACAATAGTTATGTATCACTATATAAGAGATTTAAAAAATTCAAGGTACCCTGATTTAAAAGGCTTAAATATTAGTTTATTTAAAGAACAGATTGATTATATGCGTAAAAATTACCATATAATAACTATGGAAGAATTGATATATAGTATTGATAACCAAGTTAATTTACCAGACAAATCTGCTTTATTAACATTTGATGATGGTTATTCTGATCACTATGCCCATGTATTTCCTATTTTAGATAAATACAAACTTCAAGGTAGTTTTTTTATTCCGTCAAAAGTTATTACGGAACATACGCTATTGGATGTAAATAAGATACATTTTATCCTGGCTTCTGTTGATGATAAATTGCATTTAGTCAATAACTTAAAAGATTTATTAAAAACTTATAAAAAAGAATACCAGCTAGAGGACTTTGACTATTATTATAAAAAATTGGCAAAAGCAAGTGTTTTTGACACAAAAAATGTCATATTTATTAAACGATTACTTCAAGTAGAATTAGTGGAAGAATTGAGACTTAATATTGTTAATACTCTCTTTAAAAAATATATTGATATCAGTGAAAGTGCTTTTAGTAGAGAGCTATATATTAACGAAGAGCAGTTAAAGCATATGTTGAGAAGTGGCCAGCACATTGGAAGCCATGGTCATAACCACTATTGGTGGGATAGTTTAAATAGAGATGAAATGAGACAAGAATTAGATTTATCTATGAGTTTTTTAAAAAAGATAGGTGTGGATATGAATAATTGGACTGCTTGTTATCCATATGGCTCCTATGATACCCAATCAATTGAAATGCTAGAACAAAGAGGTTGTAAGTTGGCAGTCACTACCAAAACTGATATTGCTACAACAAATAAAAAAACAAGATTTATTATGCCAAGATTAGATACCAATTATTTGCCAAAAAATTCAGATATCAAATTTAATCATTGGCATACTTTAGGGTAGTTAATTATTATTATGGAGAAATAAGATTTGAGTCAATTACAAGATTTATTCATATACAGACAGGCTAAATTGTCTGACCAATCAGAAATTATGAAATTTATTGCTGATTTTTGGGGGCCAAACCACATTCTTGCTAATAATCATAATTTTTTTAAGTATGAGCATGTAAATAGTTCCAATATAAATTTTTTTTTAGCTATAAATAAAAAAACAAATTTTTTGTCAGGAATTCTAGGATTTATTCCTTATGGAAATACTCCAAATAGTCATATTTGTGGTGTAATTATGGCAGTCAGTCCCTTTGAAAAAGTTCCCTTTCTTGGAGTTGAAATCATGAGGCAGATGCTTAAAAAAACTAACCCAAAAACCTATTGTGGAATTGGAACTAATCCAAAAACTATGATACCTCTTGTAAAAAAGTTTTTTAATAGACATGTGGGAATTATGGATCATTATTTTTATTTGAATCCCTCCCTAAATGAATTTCAAATAGCCAAAATATCAAAAATTAATAAAAACCTATTAATAAAGACTGACGTTAATACTGGAATTAGTATTAATAATATTCAAGTTGTAGATCAGAGAGCAATAGTTAAAAACTATGATAAATTATTTTTTGAAAAAAACCTTCCTAGAAAAAGCTTAGAATATATTCTAAAACGGTATTTACATCATCCAATATACTCTTATATGAGTTACTTAATTTTTGATCCACAGTCTGGCAATCAATCTTTATTATTTGCCAGGGAAGTCGAGTATTGTGGATCAAGAGTATTAAGAATCATAGATTTTATAGGAGATATAAATGCGCTAGGGAAATTAAATACTTGGATAAATTCAACTATTTCTAAAAATTGTTATGAATATATTGACATACTATGTAGTGGAATTAATCAGAAATTATTTGAAGGAAGTGGTTTTAAATTAGTAAAGGGCATGGATATTATTATGCCAACATATTTTGAACCTTTTGTATGCGAAAATATTGATATATATTTTGAGAAATCGCATAAAGATTTAATTCTCTTTAAAGGCGATGCAGATGGAGATAGGCCCAGTAAATAAAAAAGTATTAAATAATAAAAAGAACTATTTATTTTTTGATGAGTTTTTTTGGTCTTAATTAAGAGTATGTTAATTTTTTACTAAATATTTTCAAGAGCGCATATCTACTACGACCCTTCCTCTAAGGTCTCCAGTGAGAATTTTATCTATTTTAGAGTTCAAATCATTAAGGCTACAATCAACAGCTAAATATTCTAATTTTTTTGGTTTCCAGGAAGTAGCTAGCTTGGACCAAACTTTTTTTCTAATAGACATTGAATTTTCAGATGCAGCAACGCCTTGAAGAATTATTCCTCGCATAATAAAAGGAAATACGGTTGCATTCAGTTTAGGTGAGGAAACTAGACCAACAGAAAGAACAACTCCATTCATTTTAGTAGAATTAAGAATTGTTGCTAGCGTGTTACCACCAACCGAATCTATTGCTCCAGCCCAAACTTCTTTTAGTAAAGATCTTCCTGACTCATCATCGACTGATTTTCGATCCAGAACTTCAGAGGCCCCAAGATTTTTTAGAAATTCTTCAGCAGTTCTCTTTCCAGTAGAAGCGTTTACTGTATATCCTAGTGAAGATAAAAGTGCTACCGATACGCTTCCTACTCCACCTGATGCACCAGTTACAAGAATAGGTCCACTATCTGGAAAAATATTTTGTTTCTGAAGTAACTCTACTGCAACACCGGCTGTAAAGCCGGCTGTTCCATATATCATGCTCTCTCTCAAGCTGAGGCCTTTTGGTAATGGCATAACCCAATCAGCTGGTACACATATATATTGACCAAAACCTCCTGAAGTATTCATACCAAGGTCAAAGCTAATAACCACAACATGATCGCCTACACTAAATCTTGCATCACTAGTTGATTCGATAATACCTGCAGCATCTACTCCAGGTGTATGTGGATAATGCCTTGTTACTGTCCTAATTCCAGAGCATGAGAGACCATCTTTATAGTTAATCGAAGAGAAATGAACGCGAATTAACACCTCCCCCTTTGGAAGTTCAATAATATTTCGCTGTTCAACAGATCTTGTAAAATTTCCGTTAACTTGGCGAACAACAAGAGCCTTAAAGGTTTGGTTCATTGAAGCTATCCTCCCTTTGGAAGTGGCATATCATGAGGTGATATAAGTGTAAATTGTCCCTGGCAAACCTCTGTATTGCCTATCATTATTTTAACTTCACCAATAGCTACTCCTCTTTTATAGGATAGCAAATCAGCATATATGTCAAGCTTACTATCTGGAGAAACACTTGATATTAGTTTTGTACTAATATCAGTTACATAAGACAGTTTACCTTTATGCCCTTTTATTGAATATATAGCTAATACAAGTGTTTGAAGCATTGCTTCAATTTGTAAGGCACCTGGCATTATCTGCTCTCTTTCCAAGTGGCACTTAAAAAACCAATCATTTTTTTTAAGTCTTTTAATCGCATAACAGCTTTGTCCTGGAATTAATCGTTCAACACAATCAATCATCAGGAATGGGGGAGTAATCTCCAAATACTCAATTATTTCATCATTATTTAAACTAAGCTCCTTCATTATTTAATCTTTATTTTGAAGAAATTTTTGTATATCAATTGCAATCTTTTCGGCCACAAGCCTATATTTTTCAAGAAGAAATCTATATTCTGCAGTTTTTCCAAAATTATCAGGCAGCCCTAATATGAGTTGTGCAGGACTATTGGTAAACTTAGCTTTATATTCTGCAATAATACTGCCAAGACCGCCAATAACAGAGTGCTCTTCGACTGTAATAATAGTCTTTAATGATGATATGGCTTTATCAACCTCACTATAGTCAAAAGGTTTTAGAGTGTGCATATTAACAACTGTAGCAGAAATACCTAAATTATCTAAAATTTTGGCTGCTTCAATTGACTCATAAACCATCGAGCCAGTTGCAAAAATAGTAATATCTGAGCCCCTTCTTAGGGTAATTGATTTCCCTATTTCAAAATCATACTCTTCAGTATATACAGGGGGATTACCTACACCGCCTGTCAGCCTTATATACATTGGGCCATCAAATTCAGCAGCAGCATGAACTACCTTTACAATTTCCGAACAATCTGAAGGGGAAATAATAGTTAGATTCGGGATGGACCTCATAACTGCAATATCTTCTAAACCATAATGAGAATTTCCAAGAAATGCCATAGATAATCCACTTCCAATAGCTACAGCTTTTACATTTAATTTCATATACCCAAGATTCATACGAATCTGCTCTCCAGAACGCAGTGTAAGAAAAGGTGCAAAAGATGTTGCAAAAACATTATGACCCTCTTTGGCAAGTCCCGCAGCTACTCCGATCATATTTTGTTCAGCAATACCAGTATTTATAAACCTATCAGGAAAAGAATTTTTGAATCGAGCCAGCCCAGAAGAATCTCCAAGATCTCCTGAAAGCATCATTAATTTTGGATTTATTTCACCTGCAGAAAGGGCAGCTTGGCCAAAAACGGCTCTAGAGCCTAATCTTGACCATAAACGAGCATTGGTGGGATTAATAATAATTTTCAATCCTCCAGTTCAGAAAGAGCTAATTCATACTTACTTTTAGTTAGAATATTGTGATGCCATTCATTATTATTTTCCATGAATGAAACTCCTTTTCCTTTAACTGTATTGGCGACAATCATCTTAGGTTTGCCATCTGAATGATTCGCCTCAAATGCATCAACAAGTTGAATTATATCGTGTCCATTAACATCATATACATCCCACCCAAAGTTTTCAAATTTTGCGGCTAGATTTCCAAAATCAATAATTTCGCTGCTAGGCGTCATGTCACTTTGAAGTTTATTGTAGTCTACAATTGCAATTAAATTATCAAGTTTTAATTGGGGTGCTAACATTATAGCCTCCCAAACTGACCCTTCATTACACTCACCATCACCAAGTAAAACAAAAGCTTTATAGTCTATATCTTTATTTTTTTTAGCTGAATATGCAATACCAACTCCCATTGATAATCCTTGACCAAGGCTTCCATTTGAGGATTCAATGCCTAAATCTATATTCATAATAGGATGGGCTATAAGATCACTTTCATTTGTTAAATAAGTAGCATATTTTTCTTCAGTTATAAAGCCGGCAGCAAGCAAAGCAGAAAAATAGCCAAGTACTCCATGGCCTTTACTTAATATAAATCTATCGCGCTTATCCCAAGATGGGTTGTCTTTATCAAAGTTTAGTATGTGAGCATATAGTGTAGCCATAATTTCAACCATTGATAGTCCACCACCTAGGTGAGCTGCATGGGAGCTCTGAAAGCTAATATCTAATATTTTTCGACGCATAAAGAGAGCCATATTCTCTATTTTTTTTATATTATTCATAACTAAACCTTTTTAAGAATTAAGAAATGCCACCATCAGCCCTTATAACTTGGCCTGTAACAAAAGAAGAAAGTTCTGATGCTAAAAATAGAGCAACATTTGCAATATCTATTGGCTCAGCTATTCTTTTCAGTGCTGAGGAGCCTATTAGTTTTTCGATAGCTCCAGGCGACATTTGTTTAAACATATCTGTCTTTGTAACACTAGGCGCAATTGCATTTACACGAATATTGAAAATTCCAAGTTCAGTTGCCATACTTTGTGTGGCTCTAGTAAAGGCTGACTTACTAGAGCCATAGGCTAACGTTCCAGGATCTGCTATGAACGCAGCAGTAGATGAAAGATTAATAATGGAGCCATATTTATTTCTGATCATAATTTTTGCTATACCTTGAGAAAAAGCTATCTGACTAAAAAAATTAATTTCAAATATTTTTCTCAATTCTGAAATGGGCGTCATTTGGAAAAATGCGCCACTTGCAACTCCAGCATTATTAACTAAGATATCTATTTTTTTTGAAATTACAAAAATCTGCTTAATGGAATCCTTCACAGATTGCTCGTCTGATAAATCAAGTACTACAGCATTAATAGTAATATTAAATTTACTTTCAAGGTTTTTTATCCATTTTTCTGATTCTGGACTAATAGTTCTCATACAGGCAATAATATTTGCTCCATTCTCAGCAAAAATTTCAGTTATACACTTTCCAATACCTCTATTAGCACCTGTTATAACTGCTACTTTATTTTGTAATAAATGACTCATTAAAAGTTAAATTAGTCCTCATCAAATTTTCTATAAAAAGACCCTCTTTCGTAAACGGGCATAAGTATACTCCATTCATCATCTTCAAGAACATTTCCCACTGGAAATGGAGGAGAAGAGCCAATATCCAATAAAGATAATACACGTTTATCAGAATAATAAGCTTTAAAACTATGCTTTACAAAAGTTGTAAATAATCTTATATCTTTCAATTTAGTTTTATTTAAAACAACCTCTCGCTGCTCTTCATTTAATTCTTTAAAATCTTGAGAAAATTCATCAATAGAAATTTTGATTAATTCAGATAAAAAATCAAGCACTATTTTTTCAATTTTATATTTAGTTATATATTCATTAAAATCTAATGAAGATGCAGGTGGCATTCCTAGAGCGTCATCAGCAGGTATAAGCATGTCTAAAATTACGCTAATCATGATTGACTTGTTATATTAGAAATATTTTGACGAATATAATTGCATGCAAACAAAGTTATTGCTTGGGCAGTTGCAACGGGATTCACAGCTCCAGAAGTTACAAAAACACTACTATCGACAATAAAAATATTTTTTACCTGATGGGATTGCCCGTACTTATTTACTACAGATGTTTGAGGGTTAGATCCCATTCGCACTGTTCCCATTAAATGCCAACCAGTATTTTTAACTGGGGCATAAGCTGAAGTAACTTTTGCGCCTGCCTCTGAAAATATTTCTTTACTAACTTTAATGCCATGTTTAAGAATATTTTTTGTATTATCATTCATTTCATAATAGACTTTAACACCAGGTATTCCAAACGAATCTTTATTGTCATAATCAAGCTCAACTCTGTTATGAAGTTCTGGTAAATCCTCAGAAATTACTGCTATTCCAGCTGTATGATTAAAAAGTTTTTTAAAATCCTCATGGTGTTTTTTACCAGTGGATAGCTGACGCGTAAAAAAACCAGTAATTGCGGTTTCAACGGGAGGCGCTCCCCTTAAAATTTGCATAGTATATCCCCTTAAAAAGTCATGCTCCTTCCTTGTTTCATAGAATTCTTGACTAAGAATACAACAGCCATGTGGGCCAATACTTGATTTCAAATCCTGCTCAAAAACTCCTTCAACATAAGCCAGTGGATGGAGCATTAAATTTTTTCCAACTAATCCATTATCATTTAACAATCCATTTGGAAAGGCTGGTGATTTTGAATTTAATAATAACCTTGGAGTCCCGATACCACTGCATGCAATAATAACAATTTTAGCTTTACATTGGCACTCTACTCCATTTGCATCTAAATATAAAACACCATCTGCCAATCCATTTGAGTCGAGAGTAATTTCATATACCTTTGATTCAGTTAAGATCTCAACACCATTTACTCGAGCTATAGGCCAATAAGTAACATCAACACTTCCTTTTGCACCTTGGGAGCAGCCCACATTACATGGGCCAAGATTTATGCAAGATGCTCGTTTATTGCGTTTATCGGTATTAATGGCTGAGTATGAAGGCCACCAATGCCAATTTTTTTTATTAAATGCTTTTGCAATCTTTATGCCCATCTCTCCTAACGGGACAGGGGGAAGAAGCGCATTATATTCAGGATATGCAGTATCCCCGACTAAGCCAGCAACGCCCATTATTTTCTCATTTTCATTAAAGAAAGGTGTCAGCTCTTTATAGCTCAGCGGCCAATCATCAGCAATACCATCTAATGTTTTAACTCGAAAATCAGATGGATGAAAGCGTGGAAAGTGAGCGGAATAAAGAATAGTGCTGCCACCATACCCATTAAAATTTGCAATAGAAATAGGTGAATTAGAATCATCAATAGGATAGTCTGCCAAATTTTTTCGTATATTTGGATCAAAGCTAGAACTACCTGATCGAGATAACTCCCAATCAGTTGACTTTGAAGGATATTCAGATGGCTCAGAAATTGAACCTTGCTCAAAACATAATATACGGAGTGAGCCTTCTCGACTTAAAGACCATGCAGCTGCAGCTCCACTTGCGCCAGATCCGACGATAATAATATCAGCAGAATCACTCATTTTTTAGGTAAGTATTCTTCTAAGATTTCAGGAATGGTAATTAACATATCTGCTTCACAAGCAATCTCATTATTAGTATATGCAATACCTTTGCCTTTGCATATCCCTCTTTTCCAAGAGATTACTTCAGTATGAATTACAAACTTCTCACCAGGCAAAACTTCTTTTTTAAAACGCACAGTATGTGACAGAGCATGGGTAACTTTACCTTTTAAACCTGGTAAAGTGGTAATTGCTACAGTGAGCATTTGAGCTAAAGCTTCTAGCTGAAGAGCACCTGGCATATTTGGACCACCAGGAAAATGAATAGGGAAAAACCATTCATTCATTGTCATATTTTTATATCCTTTTGCATATTTTCCAGGCAATACTTCATCAACATGGTCTATCATTAAAAAGGGATAACGATTAGGTTGATACTCTTGAAGCTCAACACAATTTAAACTAAATTTTTTATTCATTTTAAACTCCAAAAAAATTAATAGATATTTACCGTTCTTGAAAGATGATCAATTATATCGTAACCATCCCATATTGCATCCATATCCAAAGAACTGCCTATTGGAACTATTCGATCAATCCCACGTAATTGATTAGAAACAATAAAATTTTTCAAATCTTCAATATCAAATCCATAGTAAGTGAGAGTTTGGCAACGATCGTCTATGACTGCAGATAGTTCATTAAGGTTTTTTATGGAAATTTCATGAATAGTTCCAAAATAGCCTCTTTGATTCTGTTGATGTTCATGAAAATGAGAAAGCTCAATATTAAAAAGAAGGTTATTTTCATGTCTTACGTTGATGATATTATCATTTGATAAGATATTTCTACAAGCATCAACATATTTATTCATATAGTGAATTGGCTCTATAGAGTGATTTAAATCAACATATTTAGAAAATATAGGCCAAAGCTTTTCTTTTGCTTTTTTTATTAAAGAATCCTCACCAACCCAGTTCAACAATTGTGGTGAAGAACATGCATTTTGATCCATTATATAAATGTCATTAAATAAATTTTCACTTATCTTATTTAAATCTTTTTTCTCAGCTTCAATTATTTTAATTGCGTTGATAACACAAAGCGAGAAGCGATCAGGGAATACAATTTCACGAGATCTTGGTTTGCATGGATATGTTCGCATGAGATTAACTGTCTCATTTCCACCCCAAATAACTCTTGCATCTGCAACAGACATCCAGAACTTATTAACTTGATCATCTCTATCAAATTTAATTATATAAATAAATCCAGCTATCTGAATATACTTTGAAGAACCAAGTAGATTTGATATTGCATCAACAATAATTAAAGCTGAGTCTGACTCTTTAGAGGAGAGTCTGACCACACAAGTATTTCCAGATAAAACACCAAAAGCCAATGAAAATGCAAAATTAACTGGAACATTCGATGGACTATTATGATAAACCATTCCTAGGCCAACACGTAAATAGCTTTTATTTAGATTTCCTTGAATTTTTCTTAAATTTGATTTTCTACACCAAAAAGCAAAAGTGGCAACATCTGGGTATTTACGAATCTCTTTATGACTTAAAAGAACTTTAGACAAATCTGAAAGAAACTCTATACGGATTTCGTCAAAAACAATGACGGGTAGGTTAGATATTTGCTGTGAATTTCCAATTAAGAAATCCATTTTAATCTGAATTTCTTTAGGAATATGTATCACTACAACCCCTAACTTCAGCACTTTTCATACGACCATGAACTTTGAAGTATTTTCCCATTCTTCCACACTCACAATTATCAACTCCATAGATGGTTCCTATATCTTCAGTTAGAAGAGAATGCCCAGGGTAGCTTTTAGGAATTATAGATAGGAGCTGTATAAGGCCTTCTGTGCCATTATTCTCAGGCGAGTGCGTTTTATGATTTCTAACAATCACATCAGAAAATGATGATGAATGTAAGAATCCATACTCACATTCTACAAATATTGATCCTGTTTGCTCAACCATTCCATAATAATTATAAACTTTAGATATATTTAAGGTACTAGAAATCTTAAGATTGAACTCAGCGCTATCAACTGATTGTTTTTCTAATTGTTTCCACCCACCCCCATGAAATATGATGCCTTTTGGAATATTGATAGTCTTACCTAGTTTAGCTATTTCAAGTAAAAAATGTTTCCATAAAATAAAAGTAAAGCCAAAAATAAAAATATTATTAGACTTATATTTTTCTAAAAAAATTTCAACTCTTTCAAGGTTGATTGTCATGTCATCGTTTAATGCATATTCAACATCTCGACCAAACATTGAAAACCCTAAAACTCCAGTAGTTCTTGCTGAAAATTTTTCCCGATTAGAAATAATTGATTTAGTATCGATTACAAGCATTGGCAATCTTTTGGACCCTATAAAATCTATCATAATTTTTGATAAAACTTTTACTTGTAATGCTGCCGTGTCTCTATCAAGGAAAATTTTCGAAACACTTTGGCCAGATGTTCCAGAAGATGTCATCGTCTTAATAATATCTTTATCAGGGACACTTAATAAATTATTATATTTAAATAATCTAACAGGAATATATGGAATATCAGATATGCGCTCATGAGATTGCTTTACTGTCCCAAATTTCTCCATTATATTTTTAAAATCCTGACTATTCTTAAGGTGAAATTGATTAAGAGCATTCATATGGTTTAGTATATATTTACTCTTGTCAAAATTATTTAGCCCAAAGACCGGAATTTTATCGATTTCTTTCATCAGTGATTATTCAAAAATTTATAATCAATTTTTCCATTACCTAATCTAGGAAACTTAGAAATTACATTGATTTTAATCGCAGAACAATTAATTCCAATTGTTTCTGAAATTTCTTTAGATAACAGCTTTATATTCAATTTTTTCTTATTAATTATATAAATCTTAATAAAATTATCATCGCCAGAAACTATCGCTTCATAGCCTTTTTTGGAGATAATTATTTCAAGTGAGTCTAGGGATATTCTGTTACCAAATATCTTAATAAATCGATTGTTACTTCCTTCGATAAAAAAATAACCATCATTATCAATTTTAGCTAAATCACCAGTTTTAAGAATCCCCAAATTATCATCTCCTAACTCGAGGTCTTTAATAGATTCTGCATACCCTAACGATACATTGTCACCACTATATATTAGCTCACCAATAGAGTCGATTTCTTCAATAATATTCCCATTTACATCCTCTAGCCAAATCCTTCCATTTGGAATAGCTTTTCCAATACTCCCAGGCTTCAAATAAATATCTTCTGGTGGCAGATATGAAATACGAGCAGTAGCTTCAGTTTGACCATACATTGAATAAAATTTAATATTTTTCGACTTTAAAACGTTATTAATTTTTTTAATTTTTTTAAAATCAAGTCTTCCACCAGCTTGCGTCATCTTATTAATTGATGATATTTTTAATCTTTCCACCCCAAGCTTTAATATCATTTCATAATTATAAGGTACGCCTGCAAAGCTTGTAACTGAATGCTTTGAAATCAAACGCCAAAATTCTCCCTCCATCATCGATGAATTTGTAAGAACTATTGATCCTCCTGAAATTAAATGACTATTAATTACCGACAATCCATATGAATAATTATAAGGTAAAGATGTAATAGCTCTGTCACTAGAAGTAATTTCTAAAAACTTAGAAATTGATTTTGCATTTGAGATAATATTTTTTTTTGAAAGTCTAACGAGTTTTGGAGAGCCAGTTGATCCTGAAGTAGCTAATAATAATGCCAGATCTGGATGGATATTAAAACTCTTAAAATTATGTCTTAAGAAAAGACCATAACTCTCCAGACTTGATAGCATAGATAAGTCATTTGTAGATTTGGATATTTCTTGAAAAATATATTTAGGCTGATATATTTCAATTAAGTTAATAAGTTGAGTCTGACTAATCTTTGAACTTAATAATAATGGAACTACACGAGATTCAATTGCAGATAAATAACAAACAATAGTTGCAAAATTATTCTCTCCAATAATAAAAATTAAATGCCTATCAGTAAAAAAAGTTGAAAAATCACTAATATGTTGGTTCAACTCTAAATAAGTAGTTCTTTGTCCACTACTCTCTATTAACGCAATATCATTGAGATTATCAACACTTGAAATAAGCATTACTCTATATAAATATCATAATTTTTTAACTTTTCAATTCCAACTGTATAAGATGCAAAATCAACAATATCATCAATTTCCATCATAATTTCAAACGCATCTTCAAGAGATGCTATCATTCCCATATGGCCAACAGAGTCCCATGCAGGTATACATTGGTACACAAATTTATCATTTAATACATCTTCAGTTACAGAAAAACAATCAATAAATGTTTGGTTGTACTTTTCCCTATTAGTCATGTCATTACTCCTATTCTATTTTTAAAGCCATGGATTCAGATTTAAGTTCAGAATCCGATGCATGTAATTCAAATGCTTTTAATAAACCATTCAATATTGTTTTACATATTCAGTATTTCTTAACTAACTGAACATAATTCTTAAAATTAATTTTAAAAGTTTAATGAAATAGATTTTCTTCTAGAAATTCACTATGACTCAAACACTGCTTAAATAATTCAATTATGACTCCTAAAAATATAATTTTAAAAATCTTTCATTTACACCATCTTTTGGTGAAAAAAAAGAAACAGATATTTTTTTAAGCAGAGTTATATTATATTATATTAATTACTAATATTGGATTTTGAATTGGTAATTATTTAATATGAATTTAATTTTAATAATATAAAGCCTCATTAGTACTTAATTTAAATTTAAAGAAATTGATAAAATGCCTTATGTTACAAAAAAATATTAAGGGTATGTAATTAATGGCAACAACTTTGGAAAAGAACATATTCACCAATTTTAATTTACTCTTCTCTGTAAATAACTTTCTCCTAATTTATGATTTCTTATAAATTTAGATGGAGAACCATAATATATTGAATTATTATAAGTGTCATAACACACTAGACTTCCACCTCCAATAATACAGTTTTCTCCAATAGTTACGTTAGGAAATATATTTGCACCAATACATATTGCTGAATAATCTCCAACTTTTACATTTCCTCCAATAGCTGCATTTGGAGCAATACTTGAAAAATTTGACATCACACAATCATGATCGATAGTCGAGCTAGTATTAATAATGCAATGATTTTTGATTACTGAAGATGCATTTATTGTAGCACCTGCCATTACTACATTACCTTTACCAAATTTAACATCTGAACTTATATTAGATTTTGGATGAACACAGTTTACAAATTGAAAGTTTGGCAACATATTAGTTACTTTTTCACTAACTTTTAGTCTAATTGCATTATCTCCAATTGCAATAACTCCTCCATAAATTTTATAACTTAAAACTATTTCTTTAATGGCTGATTCATCTCCTAAAACACTATAACCACAAAAGCTTTTATTTTTCTCAATACCAGCATCTATAAATCCTGCAATAGAATACAAACCTTGTTTTTCAATAATATCAACGATAACCTTTGCATGACCACCAAATCCAAAAATTAAAATATTTTTTTTCACCTATCAGCACTCAATTCAATTAAAAAAATCCTCTTCACTTAAATCCTCAAGATGTTTAATACACTCAATTAATTTTTTATCCTTTTTTCTTACAAAAAAAGACCTAAAGGTTTAAAAGTAGTTAAGGTCGTGTACATATTGTAACCTATAAGTCAAAAACTACAGCAATCTCTAATAAAAGGTATTTTCTCATAAAGAATTGATAGTTAATAGTCAACAAGGATAAAAAAAAACTTTATAGTCTGGGAGAAATATACCAAAAATTAATAGAAATAAGTTTACACTTTGAGTTTTTTTATTAAGATCAAATCTATAGTCCTAAATTACTAAAAAAATATTCAAATATGGTATTTAATTAGTAAAAAACCTCTACAATTTTTTTAATATTAGTCAGTTTCTAGAAGATGTTGAGCGAATTTATAATTTCATTCTGTTAACATACAGATTAAATATTAACACACTCAATTATTATTAAATCTATGATTACTAAATGTCTTTTTCCAGCTGCTGGTTATGGGACTCGCTTTCTTCCTGCAACTAAAGCAGTTCCTAAAGAAATGCTTCCAATTCTTACTAAACCTCTTCTGCAATATGGAGTTGAAGAAGCCTTATCTGCTAAAATTTCAAATATGGCTATAGTTACTGGTCGAGGAAAGCGCTCAATTGAAGATCATTTTGATAATGCATTTGAGCTAGAAGCTCAACTTAAAAATACATCAAAAGAACATTACTTAAATGAAATAAAAGATGTTATTGATAATGCCAGTTTTACTTATGTTCGCCAACGCCAAATGCTTGGATTAGGTCATGCAATTCTTACAGGGGAGCCTCTAATCGGAAGTGAGACTTTTGCTGTAATCTTAGCTGATGACCTCTGTGACTTTGAAGATAAGAGTGTACTGTCTCAGATGATTGAAATTTATAATCGATTTCAATGCTCAATTATTGCAGTTGAAGAGGTTCCTATTGAAGAAACTAATAAATATGGAATTATTACAGGGGAGCTGATTAATGACTCAGACAACATATACCAAGTTACTAATATGATTGAAAAGCCCGAAATTACTAAAGCCCCAAGCAATTTAGCAATTATTGGACGGTATATACTTACTCCTGATATTTTTAGCATCCTAAAAGAAATTAAACCTGATAAAAATAAAGAATTACAAATTACTGATGCGTTATTAATTCAAGCTAAGCAAGGTAAGGTCATTGCGTATAAGTTTAAAGGAAGACGTTTTGATTGTGGTAGTGTTGAAGGTTATGTTGAAGCAACTAATCATTTTGCAAAAAAACTAGGTGTTAAGCCTACTAAAAATAATTTATAAGTAACAAAAATTTACTTATAATTTATTAAATCTAGAATGGGAGATTGAGGTGAAAATTCTGGAACAATCTTAATCAAAATTTCTCGGGCTCTCTGTTGATTTGAATTTTTGCAAGCTTGCTCTAGCTCTAATACAAGTGGCTTAAGCACTTCCCACTCAATCATCGACTCCATAGCACGCATAATTAGTTTATTTTCTGTATTTGTAACATTTGTGCCAACAAGTAATTCTTCATAAAGTTTTTCGCCAGGCCTTAGGCCAGTAAATTTAATTTCTATATCACCATTAGGATTACTATTATTTAATAGCTGTAACCCACTTAAATTGATCATTTTAACTGCCAAATCATAAATTCTTACTGGCTCTCCCATATCAAGAACAAAGACATCTCCACCTGAGCCTAATGCCCCAGATTGAATTACTAATTCAACTGCTTCAGGAATTGTCATAAAATAACGAATAATATTTTTATCTGTAACAGTTACTGGCCCTCCACTTTTTATTTGCTTTCTAAAAAGTGGAATGACTGAACCACTTGAATCAAGCACATTACCAAATCGCACCATTATGAAGCATGTATTATGAAGTTTTTTATCCAATGCTTGAAGAACTAACTCAGATGCACGCTTAGTTGCTCCCATAGTGTTTGTGGGTCTAACGGCCTTATCAGTTGATATTAAAACAAAAGTCTCAACTTTGGAATGAATCGCAGCCTGAGCTGCTAGCAAGGTCCCAATTACGTTATTTAATACACCTTCTGACTGGTTATATTCAACAAGTGGAACATGCTTATAAGCAGCTGCATGGTAAATAGTCTGAACTTTAAATGTGCTAAATACATTCTTCATTCTATTAAGATCTCTAACAGAACAAATAACTGGAATGACCTCAATTTCTTTAAGTTTAAAACTAGAAAGCTCTTGTTCAATTAAATATAGAGAAGACTCACTAATTTCAAAAAGAATAAGTTTTTTAGGATTTAAAAATATAATTTGACGGCATAGCTCTGAGCCGATAGAACCACCTGCTCCTGTAACTAAAACCACTTTATCAGTTATTTTAATTTTTAACAACTCCTCATTTGGTTTTATTACTTCCCTACCTAACAAGTCTTTAACATTGACTTCCTTTAAATCAGCTATTCTTACCTTTCCTCCTGCTAATTCCTCAATGCTTGGAAGGATTTTGATACGAATTGGTAAAAGCTCCAAATTAGCAATTATTGTTTTTCGTTCTTTCATTGAAATAGAAGGCATTGCAATAAATAATTCACGTACGTCATATCGTTCAACAAGATATGATATTTTTTTAAAAGAAAATACTTCAATACCGTTCACATAGACTGACCTTAGAGATTCATCATCATCAATATAGGCAACTTGATTTAAATCATTTGATAGCTTAAGTGATTGAGATAGCTGCATACCAGCAGATCCAGCTCCATAAATAATAATATTAATTTTTCCTATTTTTGTATTTTTACCATAGTCAAAAAATAACCAACGAGCAAATAATCTAGCCCCCCCAATGAATATAATACATAACATCCAGTTTATTAAAATTACAGATCTTGGTATGCCTTGAATTGCAAACATGTAACTTAACAAAACCCAAAATAAAGAGTATAGAACCACTCCTTTAATAATTGACCATAAACCTTTAAAGCCAATATAGCGGATAACTGACCTATATAGTCCAAAACTATAAAAGACTGGAATCGCAAGAAATGGCGCAGCGAAAATAATATTTAACTCAATAGGATATTGCATCGATTCTGATGGCAGCCAAAGATAACCCAGCCTAAGTGAAAACGCACTAAACAAACAAAGTATAACTATAATAGAATCTATAGTCATCATGATAATTTGCTTTAAAATTCTATTGAATTTGGTAATTTTTATTAAAAAATTTTTCAATTTTAGAGCGCCCCTAGAATATATATTTAGTGTGAAATACCATGCCTTCTGATAACCTTAAAAACTGTCATAAGTAATATTTTTAAATCGATAAAAAATGATTTTCTGCGCATGTACTCTTTATCAAGATTAACTTTCTCAAGAATTGTTAAATCATCACGCCCATTTACTTGGGCCCATCCAGTCAGTCCAGGTAATAAATGACTAAGTCCTTTATCTGTCCTAAGTTCAATTAAGTCATATTGATTGAATAAGGCGGGGCGGGGCCCAACAAAACTCATATCACCCTTTAAAATTGAAAAAAACTGGGGCAACTCATCTAAACTATATTTTCTAAGAAAGCCACCTACGGGAGAAAGATACTGATCTGCTTTTAATATTAGATGAGTAGCCACAACTGGAGTATCAATTTTCATCGAACGAAATTTTGGCATTTTAAAAAAATTATTATCACGTCCAACCCTATCTGAAAAATACAATATAGGGCCTTTTGAAGAGAACATAATGAGAAAAGATATTAGTATCATTGGAATCATAAAGATTATTAATAGCAAGATAGACAATATTAGATCAAAAAGACGTTTCATTCATATCCCTAATAGATAATTGTGGGCTAAATCCAAGTGCTTGCAATTTCTCTGAAGAATAACACTCATCTCCCAATAATTTATTAACTTTATACTTCATACTCGGACTAATAATAGCAATCATATTAAATAATACCTTTGGCACAACCCACTTTGGAATAGATTTACCAGCTAAATTACACATGGCTTCATAAATCTCACGAGAAGAATGCGGAGTTCCATCTGTCGCGATAAATATTTCGCCATTAGCACGATCATCATCGGCTACCATTAAAATTGCTCGCACTAAATCATCTACATGAATCATTGACCTTTTATTGCAAGTTTCAGGTAAAGGTGGAAACCAGCCTTTTTTAATACCTGACAACATTAATTGTAAATTACCTTTAACATTAGGGCCATAAACCAATGAGGGGCGAATGATAGAGATATGAATATCTGACTTCTTGGCAATATCTAGTAATGCTAGTTCAGCTTCTCGCTTAGTTTCACCATATATACCATCAGGTCGAGTTTTTGATTTTTCACTTGCACATTGACCAAAAATAGGATTTCCACCTGCCTTAGTACTACTTACAAATACAAAGCTTTTAACGTTTGACTTTACTGCTAGTTTAGCTAATCTTATTGTTGTGTCGACATTAACCTTTTGATAAAGATTATGGATTTTAGTTGCATCACTGATATCGTGAGCGACTCCAGACAAATGAAAAACAGTGTCAATACCATTCAAGCAGTTTTTGGGTATCGATTCTCTTTCAAAATCACAAACAATGTTTTCGTAATTAGAGCTTTTATTTCTTGAGATGGTTCTTATATTGTAATTTTTTATATTAAGAAAATTTATTAATCTCTTTCCAACGAACCCAGTTGCCCCAGTTATTAATGCATTTTTACTCATTCAAAATACTCCAATCAACAAGCCTATCAGCCTCACTAATAGATAAAAAATTAAAATCACTCAACAGTAAATCCATTTTATGTAGAGCTTTCTTAAGGCCATAGTAAGATTTGAACTCTCTAGTTAGACTCAAGCCTTCTAACTTAGGCTGCCTATGGTCGAAGTCCCTAGGATGAAAATAAGTCATCGTGTAGTCCTCTTTAGAAACAATGTGCTTAATTACTGGATAAGGCCATAATCGAAAATAACCTCCACCTGTAAATATCATTTTTTTTCCAAGAATGCTGCTTACACTCATTGGAAACTCTTTGATAGAGTTTCCCAATGGTGTAATAATTTTTTTTGGAGCTGGAAAGGCGATATTAGAAATTCCACCATAATCTCTTGATGCTGGAAATATAGAAGAGTCTATAGTAATTCCTTGATCAATCATAACATCAAAAGCCCACATATTAGCATTAGTAATACTAAAGGCAGGGGCTCTATACATATAAACTTTCTTTCCTATTTCAGCTTGAATACAGTCAAGGGCAGTATATAGATCATCACTAAATTGTTGCTCAGACATTAAAGAAACAAGACGATGACTATCAGAATGACACCCGATATCATGCCCTCTATCATTGATAAGCTTGATAACTCCCGGTGAGTTACGTGCAACCTCACCTAAACAAAAAAAACTTGCCTTTTGATTATGCCGATCTAGCATATCCAAAATAAAATTAATGTTGTAATCAAGTCTTTTCTCTAGGCTGTTTAAAAGTCGTGAATTATTAAGAAATTCATCATCGAACCTAATGTGATACCATTCTTCAATATCAAAAGTAATAATATTCATCTTATATCCTAATTTACTTCCCAATCATTAAAATCCATTACCTTATCATTAACTTGTTTAGTATTTAATATTTCACCAAACATGGATAGTTAGAGTACTTTAAGCATTATTTTTTAATCTAACTTAGCGATTAAAAAATACTCACGATGATTGTCTTGTATTTCGTAATTAGAGATATCTGATGTACTCATTAATTTCTCAAGAGACTCTTTAGAATAATAAAAAAGTGGGCACTTTCTCATATTGTATCTAATTTTTCTCTGCCAGCCCAAGAATCCACCTGGCTTAGGAAAGCTAGCAAGAATATACTTACTTGTATCGCTCTTTAACTTAAGAAATAATTCCTCTGGATTGCTAATATAGTCAAACAAGCCCATTAAAATCGAAGCTTCGTGTTTTTTATCAATTTCAATATCAAAGTAACTACCAACAATATATGTGTTACTTTTAAATCCTAATTTTTGGCTATTAGTTTTAGCAATATTTAACATCTCTTGTGCTAAATCAACACCTGTAACTGTCATGCCATTTTTGGCCAGATCCAGAGAGTATCTGCCAGATCCACAACCAACATCTAGTATAGTTTTTACGTTACTATCAGTTAAAAAATCAATTGTTCTTTTGTACCTCTCATACATTGATTGTCTAAATAATTTATCCGTAATTCTATTAAATAGATTACGTGGCTTTCCATCACCATATATAGAATCAAAATCTTCAGCATAACTTGAAAAGAAATCTTTTACTCCTTTCTCATCTTTCATAATTTATCACCCTCTCATCTTTCATAATTTAATTTTCTTATTTAAAGATATATTTTCTTCATTTTACATTTCATGGATTAAAAATCCCTTTTATAGAGGCTACATAGGGCTCTTCGCCAATAAATATTCCCAAAACTCATTGAGAAAAATATCATCATACATTTTAATCATATTTAACTGATATTAAGCCAAATTTACTAATTACGTTAGAATTTTATCACATTGTTTAATCAATGTGAAAACCCCGTCTCTTTTAATCACTTTCAAAAAATATCATCCTTAAAATTACTATATCAAACCAAAAGGATGAAAGCTTCTTATGCTCCAAAACTAGTACAACTTTATCAAGAATTTAAAACTGGACTGTCAAATTTATATTAATCTTCTAGGAGAAATTATGAACTACAGAAGCATCAAGAATATCCTGTGCAAAGTCAGCAATATTAAAAATTATATCCAATGACTTTAATTCAGATAATGGAATTTTTTAAAAAAATAACATATAACCGTTTCAAAATTAATATTAACCGTACTAGATATTATACAAATATGGAACTTAGAAGCTTTAATAATCTAAGGCTCTATTAAGCTTGATACGATAGTTAATAAAATCATAATTTTTTTTCTTTTAAGCCTTCATAAAGATCAATAAACCAATTTTCTAACTGAGTTATTAACTTATTTCGATCAAATTCTTTTTGAACATAAATCACAGCTTGATTACCAAGGTTGTTTAATTTCTCTTCACACAATTCAGACATTGTGAGTATATTTCGTGCAAGTTTTTTATAGTCCCCCGAATTTGCAATATAACCACAATTAGCTTCCTCAATAATACGTGAACCCTCACCTGACATCATAGTAAGTATAGGCTTTCCTGCTGACATATAAGATTGGGCTTTGCCAGGTATCCACTTAGAAAGCACTGGATGCAATTTAAGCGTCAATAAAAGAGCGTCGGCTGATGCATAAAAAGATGGCATTGATTCTAGAGGATGGCGCCCCAATAGATATATATATTCTTCTAATTTGAGGGTAACAATTTCTGACTTTAGCCACTCCAATAAACGGCCATCTCCAACAATAAAAAATTTAACTTTTGCCTTTCTACCCTTAATTATTTCCGCAGCTTTAAGAATTGAGGGAAAATCTTGCATGTCACCTATATTGCCCGCAAATAAAATTTTAAATGTATCTTTATATTGATCAATTTCTGTAACCCTAGATGTTATTAAGTTAGAAAATACATTTTCAGACCAACTTGGAAAATATTTAATTTTATTATGATCTTCACAATAATAGGAAATTTCATCATAAAAAGGTTTAGATACTCCAAGAATTAGATCACAGCGTTTATATATGAATGAAACTAATTTACCAACCAGTTTCATTACAAGATTCGATTTATCAAAGCTAACTGTTTCAAGAGATTGTGGCCATAAATCTAAAACCCAAAATACTACAGGTGCTTTTTTTAACTTTCTAAAAAAAATTGCAGGCAAACCGACTGTAACTGGCGAAGGTTGAAAAACAAAAATCATATCAAACTGTTTTCCTTTTAGTTTCCAGCCACCTAACAAAGTAGCAGATATAAAAAAAGAACAATAATTCATAATTAATCTTATTGAACTTCCTCTCCCTCTTTTCAGTAAGGGAACCCTTATAACATTAGAGCCATTAAATTGATTAAAAAATGATGGTTTTTTTTTAAACTCTGAAAAAATTTCCCCATCTGGATAATTTGGTTTCCCAGTTAACACAGTAATTTGGTGATTTCTTTTCACTAATTCAGTGACTAAATCATTAATTTTAAAATTCTCAGGCCAAAAATATTGTGTAACTATAAGAATACGCATCTTTAATTACTTAGTATTGCCTCCAAACAACTCTTTTTACATAGTCGGTGTAACTATGAATAATCCTAACCACTTTATCAGAGACATTTGGCACACTGTAGTCAGAAACTTTACTCAAAATTCTTGTCTGACCCTTAGGCTGATTATCTAAAATAGTGATTGCTTGAAATATCCGCTCGATTTCAAGGCCAACCATCATTACAGCCGCCTCCTCCATTCCCTCAGGTCGTTCATGAGACTCTCGAATGTTTAAAGCAGGAAAATTAAGAATTGATGACTCCTCGCTAATAGTACCACTATCTGAAAGAACAACTTTTGATGAAATTTGTAGCTTGTTATAATCTTTAAACCCAAGTGGCTTTAATAATTGAACTTTTTCATGAATTTTTACTTTAGAAATATCTATACGTTTTTGCGTTCGAGGATGTGTAGAAACTATAACAGGTAGATTATATTTCTCTGCAATACTGTTTAAGACTTCAATTAGTTTTTGAAAATTCTGCTCTGAATCAATATTTTCTTCTCGGTGAGCACTAATAACAAAGAACTGGCCCTCATCTAAATCTAACCTCTTTAAAATATCAGATTTTTCTACACCATTTTGATAGTAGGATAAGACTTCATACATTGGGCTGCCAATTTTAATAATCATATCAGGAGAAAGGCCTTCGCTTAATAGATAATCACGAGCAATAGAACTATACGTTAAATTAATATCTGCAGTGTGATCTATGATTCTGCGATTAATTTCCTCTGGAACTCTTTGGTCAAAACATCTATTACCAGCCTCCATATGAAATATTGGAATTTTTCTTCTCTTAGCAGGAATTACAGCAAGACAACTATTTGTGTCGCCCAAAATTAACATTGCTTCAGGCTGAATTTCATCCAGTACTTTATCGACTTCAATAATAACATTACCAATTGTCTCAGCTGCACTTTTACCAGCAACATTCAAAAAATAATCAGGCTTTCGAATTTCAAGATCCTTAAAAAATACTTCATTTAATTCATAGTCATAATTCTGTCCTGAATGAACCAGTATATGATCGCAGCAATCATCAAGTTTTGCTATTATGCGTGACAAACGGATAATTTCTGGACGAGTTCCAATAAATGTCATTACTCTCATTTTTTTCATATTAAACCTCACAAGAAATTGTATCTGGAAGTTGGCTGTTAAAAATTTCATTTGCCCACAAAATAACAATCATCTCGATGCTTCCAATATTAGTTATATCATGAGTCCAACCTGGAACTGTTTCTACGACCCAAAACTCATCTTCTGAAGTAAAAATTTCATGGGTTTCATTAGTTGCAATATTACGAAATTTAAAATGAGCTGATCCTTTAATTACTAGAAATTTCTCAGTCTTAGTATGGTGATAATGGCCACCACGAGTGATTCCAGGATGAGCAGTAAAAAAAGAAAATTGGCCACAATTAGTTGTTTTAAGAACTTCAACAAATTTACCTCTTTCATCAATATTTTCAGGAAGCATATACGAAAAATTATCAGGAGACAAATAACTAACATAGGTTGAGTACAATGCACGAATTAATCCAGTTCCTACGGAGTCAGAAATCAAACTAGTGCGAGAATTTTTAAAGCTCTTAATCTGTTCTCCTAACATACCAAGTGAAATAGAATATTCAGGCTCAACAGATAATCGAGAAAAGCCATTAACTTTATTCTGAAGTAATCTTATAATTTCATTTACAACATCATCAATATAAGTGAGGCGAAGGACTGTAGACGAATTATTGATTTTTATGGGTAGGTTATTTGCGATATTATGGCAAAAAGTTGCTACAACAGAATTATAGTTAGGTTTACACCACTTACCAAAGACGCCAGGGAGTTGATAAATTACAACAGGATTACCAGTTTCTATAGAAAACTTCTCAACAATTACTTCAGCTTTATGTTTACTTTTTCCATAAGAATTATCAAGACCAACTTGGATTGATGAAGCAAGAATAAGAGGTATTTTTTTGCCAGTTTTTTTTATTAAATCACAAATAGCTGAAGTTAGCTCAACATTTACAGTTGAAAATTCTAAATCATTATCAGGTCTATTTACACCTGCAAGATGGACAATTACATCAGATTGATTAACATACTCTGAAAGAATATTAAATGAGTCTTTTCGCGTAAAGGACAGTGTAGAAAAACCTTTACATTCATCTAAATGAACAATTAAATTTTTTCCAATAAATCCACGACTACCAGTTACGAGAACTTGCATTTTATTTTTCCAAATTCTCAGGCTCACCCCTAAGAACATCTTTAATAAAAGAGTTCTTCATTAATAGTAATTTCATACCATTAATATCTAAGCGATCTGTATTATGAGAATTATAGTCTTCAGATAGTGAGATTTTTTCTTCACCTTCATCAAAAAACTTAGCATAGTTTAAATCTCGCAAGTCTGCTGGAATACGAAAGTAATCACCCATATCTTCAGCAGAAGCTATCTCTTCTCTACTTAATAATGCCTCAAAAAGCTTCTCACCATGACGAGTACCAATTATATCAACCGGATGATCAGGAACGCCCATTAAATCAGTTATTGCATGAGCCAGTGTATCAATTGTTGTTGCAGGTGACTTTTGAACAAAAATATCTCCAGGTCGGCCTTTAGAAAATGCATAAAGAACTAGTTCAACTGCATTTTCTAATGTCATCATAAAACGAGTCATATTAGGATCAGTAAGTGTTAAGGTTTTACCTGAGCGAATCTGATCAATAAATAATGGTATTACAGAGCCACGAGAACCCATAACATTTCCATATCGAGTAATACATATAACAGTTGAATCACTATTTTTTGACTTAGAAATAGCCACTTTTTCCATTAAAGCTTTTGAAATACCCATGGCATTAATAGGATATACAGCTTTATCAGTACTTAAACAAATAACTCGCTGAACTCCAGAAATAATTGCTGCTTCTAGAACATTTTCAGTTCCTATAACATTTGTTTTTGTTGCTTCCAAAGGATGAAATTCACATGAAGGCACTTGCTTAAGTGCTGCAGCATGAAAAATAAAATCTACCCCTCTGACTGCGTTTAATATTGACTGATATTCACGAACATCGCCAATATAAAATTTGATTTTTGAGTTATTATAATGCCTTCGCATATCATCTTGTTTGCTCTCATCACGACTAAAAATACGAATTTCTTTAAGTTCAGAATCTAGAAATTTTTTTAGGACAGCATTACCAAAAGACCCAGTACCACCGGTAATAAGTAATGTTTTATTTTTGAGCATCATAGTATTTTAGGTTATTTTTAGGTTATTTTTAGGTTTAAATTCAAAAATATATATATTTACACAGTCATAGAATGAAATATTTTTATTTTTTTCTCAATCTCAGGGTAATTAATTAGTACAGCCTTATACTTACCCTTAAAAACAAACAAACTACCCGCTGCTGCACCAATAATTCCACATTCCTGTATTAAACTCTGTATGTCTTCTAAGGAGCCTGCGCCTCCTAAAAACGTCATAGGAATACTTAATTCTTTTTTAACTTGTTTGGCTAATGAGACATCATAGCCTCGCATTAAACCATCGCAATCTATGGAATTAATTAGAATTTCCCCAGCACCTGCCTCTTCAACCTGCTTTATAAAGCTCATTAAATCAAGATTATGAGCTAGACTTGCATTATGTGAACAAATTTCATATCGAGTTCCTAAAAAAGACCTTGTTTTTCGAATGTCTAAAGCCACTACTACACTTTGCCTGCCTAACTCTTCAGATATTTCTGTAATAATGGAGGTGTCATAAATTGCTGCAGAGCTTATTGCTATCTTCTCAACACCTAAACTAATAATCTTCTTTGCCTGCTCTTTTGTCTTAATACCACCACCGTAACAAAGGGGCATTCTGCATTCAGAAGCTAGTTTAGATATAACTGCGTAATTTGGCTCAGAATTATTGACTGATGCATCAATATCAAGCACAATCAACTCATCCACCTCCTTTTCATTGAAAATTTTAACAGCATTTATGGGGTCACCAAGATACTTAGGATTTTCAAATTTTTTTGTCTTCACTAAACCTCCTTTGTGTATCAATAAGCAAGGAATAATTCTAGGTAGCAACATCTTAAATTTCCGCAAAATTCTTTAATAATTGAGAGCCAGAATGATGACTTTTTTCAGGATGAAACTGCACACCATGAATGTTGCCTTTAGAAACTGAGCAAGTAAAATCAAAACCATAAAATACATTAGCAGTTTCATTTGAAGTTTCGCCACATTCAAAATAATAAGAGTGTAGAAAATAAAACCTTGCATTTTTTTCAAGATTCTCAAACAACGGCTCTCCTGATTTTGGATATATGTTATTCCAACCCATATGAGGCAATGGTAACTTTGAAGCTTTTTTATTAGAATGAAATGAACGAACCCTTCCAGGAATTAGCCCTAAACCCGGCAAAACTCCTTCATCACTTGAACTTGCCATCATTTGCATTCCTACACAAATACCTAGAATAGGAATCTGATCTTTCAATACTAAAGTCTCTAAGGTTTCTCGCATTCCTGATTGATTTAGTAATTTAATCGCATGATCAAAAGCACCAACACCTGGGAGAATAATTTTGGTAGCCAAATTTAAATCAGACTCAGTTTTTGCTAGATTAGCTTCAAAACCTAAACGCTTAAAAATTGTCAAAAAAGCTTCAACATTACCAAGTCCATAATCAACTATGCTTATCATCGAAAATACCTTTTTTCTAACCCTAATACACTTAAAAAATTAGCTCCAAACCCTATTATTCTGCGCTTATTTCGATAATCTGTGGCGGTTTTATTTTGGCCTTCAAAAATATCATGTAATTGGCCACTAGTAAGATCTAACTTATTAGCAACATACTCGAATTCTTGCTGTAAAAATTGCTCGTCCATTTCGGGATTAGAAACTCTATCAAGCGCCTCACTTCTTGACATTTGCCCAGTCATAATTAAACTTGAAAAATGTGCGCGCCTTTTTTGAAACCCAAACTTACGTGGCAACCAATAGTCTTCAAAAAAACGTGTAAATCGAGATTCATGATGCTTGTGTTGAAATTTTTTCCAGCCAAAAAGCCGTTCAAGCTCATTTTCAGCATCTTTTTTAATAAAAGGAACAAGGTTTAATGGCGCAGATACCTTCATTCCGATTATTCGCTGATAAAAAATTTTAGAAACCAAAACATCAACTAAAGGAAATGAATCGAGTCTATTTTTACCAAATTGAGCATGGATATCGTTAAAAAGCATCTTATCTATTCCCAGATAACCGCCCCATTCCTCAGGCTCTCGGCAACACTCAGTTGAGAAATTAGAACCTGTTATGATTGTTTTAATTTTATGCTTTCGAGCAAATTTATACAAACTTGAAAAAAAAGCTGCGTCCTGAGGTAAATCTTGATCAGGTATTTGTGATTTAAGAAAAGCCACTTGTAAGTCTTTCATCTCTTCCCAATTAATAACTTCAGTATAAAGATCAAGCCCCAAGCCGTCAACAAGCTTTTCAATATTTCCTACAGCTTGATCTGTATTCCAACCAGCATCAACATGAAATAGTAAGGGATTTAACCCCATCTTTTCTTTAACCACATATGCCACATATGAACTATCTAATCCACCACTAAGGCCAATTATGCAATCAAAATCTTTTCCCTTTCCTTCTTGTCGAATTTTATTAGCTAATAGAAGAAGATCTTCTTTCCCTTTTTCACCAGTATCCCAACTTGGATCAATTATTGAGTTAAAGTTTTGACAGTAGTCACAATAACCATTTTTATCGTATTGGATACCTGGATCAGATGAATCCATAATGCAATTACTACAAATGGAATAATTTTTATTTTTCATTCATATTAATAATAGTAAAAAAAAATATCACAATAAAGTTTAAATTTACTATTTTTCAATTATATTATGAAGATAATTATACGAATAGTCTATTAGACTTAAAAAGCATTTCCACGCCATTCAAATATTTTGAAAATTTACTTAATCTGATTGGAATTTGATTCGTTATTATACTTACACCCTCATGATCACTTGGCAAATACTTAACTTCAACAATAATTCCATCAGTTTTTTCAGAATTGTGTAATTTGGGTATATTTGTTGTATTGGGATAATAGCTCATTCCAGTATCAATAGTAATTCGATACTTTTGATCTGCAGAAATTAAGTACTTGCGCCTATACCTATTAATCAAAACTGGCCTTAAAAGTGGTAATATAGTATAAAGTACAGAATAATCATTTGCATTACTATCTAATAATAAGTCTACTTGCTGGGCAGCTTTAAGCATTGCCTGAGTTGTTTGAAAAGTAGAAAGCTTCCACTTCATTTTATCGCCTACATGACCAAATTTTCTTTTTAATTCAAGAGTTGGAGTAATCTCAGAACTCTCCATATCGCCATACCATCTCATTCTCACTTTTATACGTTGAGAGTCTCCTTCAACACCGTGACGAAACATACTAAATTCGTTAGTATCAAAGTAAACATTATTAACAAACCTTTCAGGGTAAGCAGTTTTAAAAGATGAAGGGTGTGTTAAAAAATAATTTAGTATTTGTGAAACACTAATATCATTCGAATAAAATTTTCTTTCGTACCTTAGTTCGTTTGGCATATTAGTACAAATCTTCTCGTAAAGAGGATGCGTTTGGTTTTACTTTGACTCCATCAAACAGCAATACAGAGCCTTCTTCCAATAAGTACTCTTGATTCACATTTTTACTCGTATATCTCCAAATATCTGCCTTTGGAGATTGAAATTCTTGTTTTTTCTGGAAAACAGTAAAACCAATCTCTGAATCTTTAATACTTGATTCTAATAGCTGAAGATAAGATGAGTCTTTAATAGCAAAACCAATTCTAGAATTATTAATATTTATTCCACTTGCATAAACAAAACTACCCTCTCCAATACTTACTGCCTTATCACCAGAATTATAGCTATTTATTTGAGATAACTCCACGGTGCTGCCTGACAAGTCAATTGAATCATTACCAATATTATAAAAATCTGAATTTAGGATGGAACCATTTGAAAAATCTAGATCAATTCCATCTGACAAGGAATCTTTTATAGTGATATTGTCAATTGAAAATTCACTTCTTATTATGTTAATTACATCCTCTGCCAGGTTTTTTGAAAATAGAGAATTTTCAATAATGACATCAGACTCATAAAATGTCAACACCGATGATAATGTCTGACTGGTATTCATTATATTTTGACCTCTAAAATCGACAAAATCCATAAATGATTGCCCACTGGCTTTGATTACCAGAATTCCTTCTCCTGAATTATCTGAACTATGTATTTTAATCATGTTATTACTATCACCTTTCATATTAATAGGTGAATAGGAAATAATCTTAGAAGATGCTACTAAATCAATATTTGTACCTGGAAGTACGTGAAGTTGATACATCTTTGGAACAATTAAATCTTCATTTAATACAATATTACCTGGGCCTAAATATATATCATAATTATCTATCTGAAGAAACTTAAATTTATTGATGTTCCCAGCTTTCATTTCACCCAAAGACTTACCACCAAAAAAGAAATTTTGTTCATGAACATTGGGCATTCCAATTACAGAATATTTAATCTTCCCAATTAATTGGTCACCAGGGCTAGTCGAATTACCTAAATCATCATTAACAAAATTAATAATATTACTTTTATTTAACTGATTATTTGAAATACCATATATATATTTGTTAAATAAAGGTTGAAAGCTTTTATTATCAAGTTCTACTTGAACAACTTTAACTGGAAGTTTAGCCTTATTATTTATATCAAGTGATAAAGTTTCACCATCATATTGAATATCTTTTATATAAATAGGTGCAGTTAATTTAAGCCTTAATTTAATTGCATCTCGCTTATTTAGTATTTTATCTTCATCATAATAAAACAATGGGGAAAGCCCTGTTAATGGATGAGAAGACCAAAGATCTGCATATGGAAAATCACTATAGATAAAATCTAAATTATTGTTAATAGTTATATTGACATCATCAAGATAATCTTCAATATAACCAAATGAAGATAATCTATTGAGCTCTTGGATATACTTTTCATATAACACTGAATTATTATCCTCAATGCTAAATAATCTTTCATACCATGGTCCATAACTCCAAAACCCATCCTCGCCTCTAAAATCTTTTAATTGTGATACTAAAACTGGATAATCTTTATCCAGAAAATGGCCATCATTACCAATTGGTTCAAACATTTGACTAATTGGATTAAAATATAATCTAATACCATCTGGTATGGTTCCATGAAGCATTGAAAATAAATCAGCTATAGCAAAAAATCTAGCTAATTTATCTGTATCGAATACCTCGTCAACATTTAAATCACCATTAATAAACCTACGCAGCAGATCTGAAGCTTGGGCCAATAAAATAGGGTTTTTTTCTGACCACTGTTTTTTTTGATATGGTGAAACTTTAATATTATCCCAAAAATTATTAGCATTCATCCCATCATTAAATGTGAACTTAAAAATTGGACCATCCCTTCTCTTGTTAGATTCTATAAGTAATTTGTCAGATTTTTCTTCGGCTGCATATACACCCCTACTCTTTCCATTTACATTTAGTGAGATAAACTGATAATTCAATCCAATCAAGCCTTCACGTTTTAAAAAGTCATGAAATATCCACTCATAAATATAATTTCTTGTGACAGGATGTTGAATTGAAAACTTACGCATCCCTAATAAGGTGTCATCTTTAACTTCAACACGAAAAGACCATCTTTCTGGATCAGCCCAATGTATCTCCCTGTCACCTTGTAACCTTATTTTTGCCTTAACTGATTTATTATCAGTCCTTATACTTGCAGAGACATAAGTCTCTCGCCTACCATTTCCATTATTATTAGAAATTTTCTCTAATTCAGCATAGTTTTTAAGCTTAATATCTAAATTAAAAGTAGGAAAATCCGAATTAAACCCCATAACTCTTTTTATTGGAAAACGAAAGCGAGAAAACGATTCAATTGTTTTGTTAATAGTTTTTGAAATAACATTTTGAGGAATAAATGGATCTTGAGATTTAACCTCACTTATTGACCATCCAATAAAAACAATAACAATGATTGAAATAAAGGATGATATAGATATTAAAGTTCTTTTTAGCCACTTTAGCTTATTGCTAGCTTTAATGCTATTTTCTATTGTAAGCATATATTTAAAGACTTTTTAGAAAATTTTAGCTTCTTCTATAAATGAATATGTTAATCCTTTAGAAACTAAATCTAATTCATTTTTTATTAACTCTAATTGATCATAACTTGAAATATTGATAAGGTAAACAAGCTCAGTTACATCTTCACCAACATCAAATCTTTTAATATGTGCATTTGCAACCTGAGACATGACGATAGAATTAATTGTATTAGCATTAATATCATCTTCAATTGGCAATTTGATTGTGAAGTAAATATTATCAGTAGTATCACTTGCACTAAAAAATTTTTTATGCGCTAGAAACAACACTAGTATCAAAAAGAATGAAAGCATAGTAATAGTTCCATTATCCGCACCAAAGCCCAGACCGACAGCAATGGCTAAGAATAAAAATGCCAATTCTTCAGGCTCTTTAATTGCAGCTCTAAATCTCACTATCGATAGAGCACCAACCAAGCCCAAGGATAAAGCTAAAGAAGCCTTTACAACAGTAATAATTAAAGTTGTAGTAACACCAATCATGAGAAAGCTTTTTGCTAGGTGACTTCTATTAGTCAAAGAGGTGCCAAATTTTATATAAAAAGCACTCAAGATTGAACAGACAACAGCTGAAAGTACGATATTTATAGTTAGTGATATAAGGCTTATATTGCCAACATAATTAGTTAATAAAGCTGAGTCTATTATTCCTTCCATTGATTAATCACTCTTATTGTAATAAGTCACAGATGATACCTAATAATAAAAAGAAGACATAATAGCTTTTTTTCATTTTTTTGAAACATTATTCTTTTCAGATAATTGTTTAAATACTACCAAAAATATCCCAAAATAGATAAAAAGCGTTACTGATCTATGGGAAAGGGTAGTACCAATTATTATTAAAATTAAATAAATCCATATTTTATTGTTAGTAAACTTTGTAATATGAGCCACAGGATAATAAAAAGCCATCACAAAGATAAGCAAACCAACAATCCCAGAACTATAAAGTACTCTAATAATCTGTGCATGTGGATAGAGGGAGAAATCATCTGACTTAATCATATTTATATTAAGAACGGATTCTGAACCATAACCAGTTCCAAATATTGTAGAGAGTACATTGCCATCAGAGATTTCCAAAAACCTATGAAATATTGGATATATGTTTGGAAGCTGGCCAAGAAAAATATCAGGAATATCACCGAGAGACATTAAACCATCAAATAGAAAGGGCAACATATTCATGTACTTACCAATTCGGCTAAAACTTATATAATTTAGATATACTACAAACCCTAAAAAAATAAAAATTAGAAAAATTATAAATAGTTTTTTTAAATTTAAATGTCTTAGTTGATACAAAAGAATCAAACCGATGGATAAAAATAATCCAAGTAAACCAGAAACTGAAACGGTTAATGTCAAAGTAATTAATATTAAAGAAAACAAAAAGAATCTTCTTTTTTTCTGCATTTTCCATTCATCAAATAGATAAATCATCGCAATCCCAAAAATTAAATACACAAAGGCATCTCTTGGTTCTCCAGCCAAACCATGAAAGCGAAATGATGATCCTGTATCCCTAATTAAACTTATAGGAACTAGATCAAAATTAAAATATACAGTAGAAACAACATCGATCAATCCAATTGCAAGATTCGCATAGAATAAGAAAAAGAAAACCTTAAAAAAATAATTAATTATTTTATCATTTGATAAAAAATAAGATGCTAATACCACAAAGTAAAAAAAATAAAAAATTGCAATAATATATTCAGTAATTGGCCTCACATATTCCAAAGTAAAGAATGTTTGGGATTGCGTAAAAAAAATACCATCAAGATGGTAGTAGCCAAAAAGAAACCCAAATACACCAACAATTATAGAATATAAAATAAAAATCCAATAAATACCAGTGCCCTTAAAAGAGACTATAAAAGACTTTCTATGAAAAAACAAGATGGATAAAGCAACTAAACAAGAAACAATAAATTCTAAAATTTTAGAAATATTTCCACCTATTCCAATAACTCCCTCATGAGCAATATAAAAAAAAAGCAATGGGTGTAGTTGTACTGACCATATATAAAGCTTGCTTAAGAATGGTATTTTAGATGTATCTTTTTGAGTTAATAAAATTTCACTAGACATTTATTAATTTCACTTGGAGCTCATAATTAATTTAGGGTTATTATGCCTTTAAAGTTATTTAGACCCTCTATTTATTAAGCCATTTTTTATACCATTCAATAGACTTACTTAAGCCATCTGGTAATGAGTTTGAGGGACTCCAGCCAAAATATTCATGTACTTTGTCATAGTTCATATATTGACATTGGATTTCACCAATTGCTTTCTTTTCATTCATGAGATGAAGAATTTTTTCAAAATCATTTTCATTTCCAATTAATTTGTAAACACTTTCTAGAACATTGCGTACTGAAATTGGCTCATTTGTTCCAGCATTAAATACTTCACCAGAAATTATTTTAGGATTATCAGATAAAGATTCACCAATTTTTAAATATAAATCCACTACATCATCAACATATAGAAAATCTCTAATCATAGAACCATCGCCTCTAGGAATAAATCTAGAAAATCCCAATGCAGATCTAATTGAATCTGGAACCAATGCTGAAAAATTTAATTGACCAGGGCCATAAATATTGCTGAACCTAGTAATAGCGATTGGCATTTTGAAAATCTCATTGGCATAAACCTGGGTAATCATATCTGCACATGCTTTAGAAGTATCATATGGATATTTTGGAAGTAATGGATAATCCTCTCTATATGGCATTTGATCAGCACCATATGTACCATATGCCTTATCAGTTGAGGCAAATACTGCAGACTCGATTAAATCACCATGGATTCTCATTGCCTCAAGTAGAGTATATGTTCCTCGAATATTTGTCTCAAAAGTCAAATAAGGGTTTTTTAAACCAATACCAACCTCAACCTGGGCAGCAAGATGATAAACAACATTAATATTATTCTCAGACATTACCCTACTCATAAGATCTTTATCAGTTAGCTCACCTTTTATAATTACAATTTCTTTTTCAAGGCCTTCAAAATATAAAAAAGTTTGAGAAGAATGATTGCGAATAAGGCCAAAAATATTAGCACCTTTAATTAAGAGTTTCTTAGCAAGATTACCACCAATAAAGCCATTAATTCCAGTTATAAAAACATTTTTTCCTTGCCAAAAATTTTGATTCATTTTTTTTACCTTATTAAATTTTAGTAATATTTTTTTGAGCTTCAGAAAGCTCTTTAACAGTATTGATGGTTATATGAATACCTTCATGCTTATAAGCACCAAGAAGACCCTTACTAGCAATTTTTTCTAAAAACTGGGAAAAACTAGACGATTCTTCTATCATGTATGACATATTATTATTAAAATAAAAATATCCAATATTTATCCATTTATCTAGTTTTGGCTTTTCTTTAAATCCAAGAACTTCACCTTTATCACCAATATCCACAATTCCAAATTGACTTATAAGCGGCCACACAGCCATTGTTACTGAATATTTTGATGAGATATGAAATTTTTTCAAGTTAGAAATATCAATATTTGAAATTGTATCTCCATAGAGCACCATAAAATCACCTTCAATGTAAGGAAGTGCATCTTTCAATCTTTGAATAATGTCAGCATCGCCTGAATCAATTATTTGAATATTGGCTTTTGAGTATTCTTCACTTATATAACTTTCAATTTTGTCAGATTTATATCCAGTTAAAATAATTAAATCAGTCATATTAAATTTTGCAAGATGGTCAATAATATGTGACAAAATAGATTTTTCATTAATTTTTACAAGAGGCTTTGGAATGTCATTAGTTAAAGGATGTAAGCGCTCTCCCTTTCCTCCACACAAAAGAATTGTCTTGACTATGGGGTTTTTAATAAAATCATTTTTTTGCATATAAAGCCAATTTCTTTGTAAATATATCTGCAGTTATAACCTTATTCCTATTCTCTTTACTACCAATAAATCTTTTAACAGATCGAGAAATTGATCTTGGCGAACTAGGATCAAAAGTCTCAGCAGGATCAATTAAATCTCGAACATAATCAAGCTCAGAAGCTATGACTGGTAAATTATAATTTGCAGCTTCAACAAGTGGAATACCAAAGCACTCAAAAAAAGAAGGGTAAATCAACGCACTAACTTTTTGGTAATGTACAAGTAGTTCTTCTCTTGTCAGGTTAGGTTTAATAAATATCTTAAGATTATTTTTTTTAATTTTTTCAGTAATTTTATTATATAGGACCGTATTATCGTCAATTGTCAATACAAGTATTGGGTAAATATTCTCTTTGGCAAGCATTTCCCATGCGCTGATAAGGTTAATATGATTTTTATATACCTCTCCAGATGCAACATAAAGAAAACTATTTTCCATAGCTTTTTTATTAACACTCGCTAGATCTAAATTTTTAAATGGTATCACTTCAATTGAATTATCAGCATAGCCTAATTTTATAAGTAAATCTTTCATTACCAAATTTTGCACAAAAATATGATCTGACTTTTTAAGATATATTGAAAATGCAATTTTTTCTATTAACAATCTCAATCTGACTAACAAAGGCAATCCTGAAGTAGGATAATCATCAATAACATATCTATTCATAATATACTGGATGACAGTTCCACTAAAACGCCTAAAGGTTGGTAAATCACTTATATTAATTATGACATCATTTTTACTGGAAAGAACTTTAACTAACCTATTGACATAGAAAATTCTCTGAAATTTTGAAATAGCTGTAATAAAAATATTCTCAGAAGAATATAAGCTAGCATCATATCTTGAATCAGCTAAAACGTAGAAATTTATTGTTTTAATTTTCATAGCTGCACTTAAAAGGTCATTAAGCATTACCTTTCCCCCACCACTATGAATATCTGAGGCAATTATTATAATTTTCATATAGTTATAATTCTTTAATTATTTTTTTATAAAGGCACAACTAGTTATTGATAAGAAGATTCTTTAATCTTTTAATTATCCTCTTTAGACCTAAATATAGGATTCTTTCTCTAAATAAAATAACTAGAGATCTATAAAATAATTTTTCTCGAAAATAGCTAATAGCTAAATTTACATATTGATGCCTTAATCCAGATACAGCTCTTTTATCAGGTAAGAATTTAGATATTAACTCTATGGATTCTTTACCACTAGTTATTGCAAATGATTTTGACAAGTTATTATCATGAATTCTATACCCACAAGTTACATCCTGAATGGCCTTAAACTTAAAATCAAGGGCAAGGTGAATTAAGACCCAATAATCTGTCGCACACTTGAAATGAATTGGAAATCCACCACAACTTAGAAAAATTTCCTTATCCAAAACAACTGATGGGAATGGAATAAAATCCTCTTTAGCAAGGTCTTCAAATATAAATCCATCTTTTAATTTTGATTTCTTTGGAAATATTTTTTTAAGTCCCGAATCTTCAAAAAATAGCTCGGCACGGCTATAAACAACTGCAATATCTTTATCTGAAGAGAATATTTTCATTTGTTTTTCTAGTTTTTTTGGATACCAATAATCATCACAATCTAAAAATGCAAGATATTCCCCTTTTGATTTTTCAACTGCAAAAATTCTTGCCTCTCCAAGCAAAGAGGTACTTTTAGACTTAAAATATTTTAATTTAT
>MDTF01003873.1_pt1 | contig 41473 bp, 39 predicted proteins | sample 811191 | NCBI WGS metagenome assembly MDTF01 (sample SAMN05326649, study PRJNA326480) | marine metagenome | isolation source: seawater | place: Southern Ocean | collected 2011 | reverse complement strand
TAATTTTAAAAGTATTAAAAATATTAAAGAGGCAAATAAAGAAGATTTAATGACTGTTAAGGGTATTAATGACAAAATAGCAGGATTGATCAATCAAGAATTAAATTAATGATAACTTTTATTAACCTATTAACATTTTCAAGAATTGCACTGAGTGCAATTATTTTTCTGTTGTTAATGTCCTCTGATGGCTACTTATTAGCGCTTATTTTATTTTTTGTAGCTAGCATTACGGACTATCTTGATGGTTATTTGGCTAGAAAATATGATTCAGTTTCCGAGCTAGGAGAAGTGCTAGACCCTATAGCAGATAAGATTCTAATTGTTTTTGTATTATTTGGTTTGGCTGTAAATTTAGATAGTTATCTAATAGCCTTCATGGGTGCTTTGATCATTACAAGAGAGATATGGGTAGGCGCTCTAAGGGATTTAAATGCAAGAAACAATAGAAGCGATGCAACCAAAGTAACATTCTTAGCAAAAATTAAAACAACAATTCAACTATTTACCATAAGTATTTATTTACTAGCGTTGGCTATAAACAATATGCTTCTTATAATCTTCGCAGATATTTTTTTATTTATTTCCCTATTTATTACTTTATATACAGGCCTAATATATACATTAAATTCTTTTAAAAAATGATTCCAGATAAAAGTAATTATAAAATTTGTATAGTGGGGCTAGGTTATGTGGGTCTTCCTTTGGCGGCAAGATTTTCATTAAAAGGTTTTGATGTCATTGGATTTGATATTAATCAAAATAGAATAGAAGAACTGGTAAATTCAGTAGATAAAAATAATGACATCAGTATTGATCATCTAAAAACATTAAACGCAAAGTCAAAACTTTCCTTTAATGTATCTGATATTAAAGATAGAAATATTTTTATAGTAACTGTTCCAACCCCCATCAATAGAGATAAAACTCCCGATCTTGACCCCATAATTAAATCCAGCGAGCTAATTGGGAATATTATGAAGAAGGGTTCAATAGTTATTTATGAGTCAACAGTCTACCCAGGAGTTACCGATGATGTGTGTACGCCAATTTTAGAGAGAGAATCAAGATTAGTTTTCAATCAAGACTTTTCAACTGGATATAGTCCTGAAAGAATCGTTCCAGGAGATAAAATTAATACTATAGAAAAAATAAAAAAAGTAGTCTCAGGATCGAATGCTAAAGCGCTAATAGTAATTTCTGATCTATATTCATCTATTATAGATGCTGGTATACATCAAGCTCCTTCAATTAAAGTAGCAGAAGCATCTAAAGTTACTGAAAACATCCAAAGAGATGTAAATATTGCATTAATTAATGAGCTTCATCAGTTGTATTCTTCAATAGGCATAAGCACTAATGATGTTATAGAGGCAGCTTCAACTAAGTGGAATTTTATGAAGCTTACTCCTGGATTAGTAGGCGGACACTGCATTAGCATAGATCCCTATTACTTAATGCACAAATCACAAATGTCTGGGTACACCCCGAAACTCATGAGGGCTGCAAGAGAAATAAATGATGAAATGGGAAAATGGGTATTGAGTAATTTCTTAGAATATATTGAAAGTAATAATATCAATTTAAATTTAACTAATGTAACTTTTCTTGGCTACACTTTTAAAGAAAATTGCAGTGATACAAGAAATACTAAAGTAAAAGATCTAATCCTTTCTGTAAAGAGTTTAGGGATAAGTGTTAGTCTTTGGGACCCATTCTTAAATGACAAAGACGCTAATGAATTAAGAAGTAAAGGTGTTGAAGTATATTTAGATAAACCCAATGAAATCCAATTAGCATTTGTATGTGTTTATCACAGTGAGATTATAAAATTTTTAGAACAATATGATGGCTTAATTTTTGATTACAAAAAACAGGATACTGCTTTATAGGCCTATGATATAAAATATGTATACACAATAATTATTAGAGAGAAGTAAGTATGAGCAAAATAGCATTGATAACAGGAGTCACTGGTCAAGATGGTTCGTATTTAGCTGAATTTCTTCTTGATAAAGGATATGAAGTTCATGGCATAAAGCGGCGCGCATCCTCACTAAATACTCAGCGCATAGATCATATCTATCAAGATCCACAATCCCTTAATAAAAATTTTACTCTTCATTACGGTGATCTAACAGACTCTTCTAATCTTACTCGAATAATCTCAGATATTCAGCCTGATGAAATCTATAATCTTGGAGCTCAATCTCATGTTGCTGTAAGTTTTGAAGCTCCTGAATATACCGCCGATGTCGATGCTATGGGCACCCTTAGGTTATTAGAGGCTATAAGGTTTTTAGGGCTTGAGAAAAAAACAAAATTTTACCAAGCCTCTACTTCAGAGTTATATGGGCTGGTTCAAGAAACACCTCAAAAAGAAACTACTCCTTTTTATCCTCGCTCTCCTTACGGCGTTGCAAAGCTTTATGCTTATTGGATAACTGTAAATTATCGAGAATCTTATGGTATTTATGCATGTAATGGCATTCTATTTAATCATGAATCCCCTCGTCGAGGCGAGACATTTGTAACAAGAAAAATTACTAGAGGCCTTAGCAATATTGCTCAGGGAATAGAGAAATGTCTATTTATGGGCAACATGAATGCTCTTCGAGACTGGGGTCATGCTAAAGATTTTGTTAGAATGCAATGGATGATGCTTCAACAGGACAATCCTGAGGATTTTGTTATAGCAACAGGAGTTCAGTATTCTGTCCGTCAATTCATTCAATGGTCTGCAGAAGAGCTAGGAATTACTTTAGAGTTTTTTGGTGAAGGCGAGGATGAATATGGAATTATTTCTAAGATAGAAGGTGATAACGCTCCTGATGTTAGTGTTGGCGACATCATAGTAAAAGTTGATCCTCGATATTTTAGACCTTCTGAAGTTGAGACTCTTTTGGGCGATCCAAGTAAAGCAAAAAATAAATTAGGCTGGGTTCCTGAAATTTCTTTGCAAGATATGATCATTGAAATGATTCAATCAGATCTTAAAGATGCCAAGAGTTATAAACTCCTTCAAAAACATGGATACCATCCTCATATGCCCTCAGAAGGCTAGCAAATAATGATTAAAGTGTATGTTGCCGGACATCAAGGCATGGTAGGTTCTGCTATTTGCAGGCAATTAGAGGATCATAATGTTGAAATTATTACAGCAACAAGATCGCAATTAGACTTAACTGATCAGTATCAAGTAAAAGATTTTTTTGCGCACCATAAATTTGACCAAGTATATTTAGCTGCGGCTAAGGTTGGAGGCATTCATGCTAATAACTCTTATCCTGCAGATTTTATATATCAAAATTTGATGATTCAAAATAATATTATTCATTCCTCACATGAAAATAATGTAATTAAGTTACTATTTCTAGGCTCTTCATGCATATACCCTAAATTATCAGATCAGCCAATGAAAGAAGAGAGCCTTCTTAGTGGATATTTAGAACCTTCCAATGAACCCTATGCCGTTGCTAAAATAGCAGGTATAAAAATATGCGAAAGTTATAATCGACAATACGATCGTGATTATCGCTCGGTTATGCCAACTAATTTATATGGTCCAAATGATAATTTTCATGAAAATAACTCTCATGTTTTACCTTCATTAATTAGGAAATTTCATGAAGCAAAAATTAATGACAACCCCTCGGTAACGATATGGGGAACGGGTAGCCCATTCCGTGAATTTTTACATGTCGATGATATGGCAAAAGCCTCTATTTATATTATGAATCTAACAGAGGAAATATATAAGAAACATACTCAGCCAATGATGTCACATATTAATGTTGGTTCAGGTGTTGATTGCACAATTAAAGAAGCAGCTGAGATTGTATCTAAAATTATAAAATATGAAGGTAAAATAAATTGGGATACTTCTATGCCAGATGGCACCCATCGAAAGCTAATGGATGTTTCAAGATTAGAGAGCCTTGGATGGAAGGCTAAAATATCTCTTGAAGATGGCCTGACTTCAACATATGAATGGTTTCAAAAAAATCAACAAATACTAAGAAAATAACTTTCTTATACTTTTTGATGAACATCGTTAATTTATGTATGCAAAAGAGGGCTTAAATAAAAAAATTTAATGTACAATGCAATCGTGGCTGGATGGCAGAGTGGTTATGCAGCGGCCTGCAAAGCCGTTAACGCCGGTTCGATTCCGGCTTCAGCCTCCATATTTAAAAATAAGATTTAAAAAATATTTTATATATATCTGAAACTAATTTTCTTTATAATTAATAATAACTACAATAAAAAAAGACAGTATGAACATTGCAATAATTCCAGCAAGAGGCGGTTCTAAGGGGATACCTAAAAAAAATATGTTTGAGGTTTTAGGTAAGCCTTTATTGGGCTGGACTATCTCCCAAGCTCTTGCAGAAAAAGAAATCAAAGAGGTGTATGTCACAACAGATGACAGAGATATTGCAAGTTATGCATTAAGCATGGGTAGCAAAGTCATAATGCGTCCAGCTAAAATTTCTACAGGTATATCTAGTTCCGAATCAGCTATCTCCCATGCATTAGACTTCATAAAGACTAATAATAATATTACACCAGAGATAGTAGTTTTTTTACAAGCCACTAGCCCACTAAGATTGCCTGGCGACATTGGTAAAGCAATTAAGCAATTCCATGAATCTAATGCTAATTCTTTATTTTCTTCATCAGTAGCTGCTGATTTAACTTTGTGGCAAGAAAAAAATAAAGAGCTAAAAAGTATAAACTTTGATTATAAAAATAGGCAAATGAGACAAGAGGCCCTTACTCAACTTGTTGAAAATGGATCAATATATATTTTCCCCCCAGATACTTTATCTAAATATAAAAATAGGCTCGGCGGGAATATAAAAACCTATATAATGAAGCCCTGGCAAGTCCATGAAATAGATGTACTTGAGGACATTGAGCTTGTTGAATATTATTTAAAGAGGTACTTAATCACAATATGAAATCAATTAATTTTAGGCTAAGATCAGATATTAAAATTGGCAATGGAGTGCTTAGTAATTTTACTGAAGAAGTTGCCAATATAAATATCTCAAGACCATTGATATTGTGCGATGAGAATATAATGGCAGGAGATTACTTCCTCAAAATTAAACCTCTGTTAGATGAGTATTGCATAGATGGTATCTTCTATAAACTATCTCTCAAGGGAGAGCCAAGTTATGAACTTTTATCTAAATTAATACAGGATATAGATCTTTCTAAAATAGATGGTGTAGTCAGTATTGGCGGGGGTAGTACTATAGACATTGGCAAAGGTCTAGCGCTGCTAGCAAAAAACCCATCTGAGCCCAAAACCTTAAAAGGCTTCCCCATTAATCTAAATAACCCATTGCCTCATATTACAATTCCTTCTATTTTAGGAAGCGGGAGTGAGGCTAGTTTTAATGCAGTATTTGTCGATGAGGCTGAGGGCCGTAAACTAGGAATTAATTATATAAATAATTTTCCATCATTAGTATTGGTAGATCCCGAGTTGACTGTTAGCGCACCTATATCTGCTGTAATAGCTTCTGCTCTAGATTCAATGGTTCATTGTGTGGATAGTTTTGGTTCAACTAAATCAACCCCAGTCTCAAGGATGTTTTCTATTGAAGGCTTTAGGAATATATGGAATTTCCTGAACGAAAAAGATATCTCTAGCTCCTCATCTAGAATTCAGTTAGCACAAGCATCAATCCATGGTATTTATGGACTAATGAATTCAGGCGACGGGCCAACAAATGGTTTTGCATATTACTTTGGTGTTAAGGATAAAATTCCTCATGGAATGGCAGGAGGTATGTTTTTAAAAGATGTAATGCTCTGGAACCATCAACAAGGTTACTCCGACTATGAAAAACTAATACAGAATACCAAAACTCCTACAATGGATGAGTTCTTTTTAAAATTTTCGAGTATCCTAGAAAAATATTCAATACCAACTTTAGCTAACTATGGTTATAAGGCTTCTGATTCAGAGGCCCTAAGTTCAGAAGTAGCTTCAGCATTATCAGGTTCTTTCTCAGGAAATCCATTATTATTTAATCAGGATTCAGCAAAATGGGTTTTAGATCAACAATTTATAACAAGGAAATAAATCATGGCAGGTGCAGAGTTAATTGGTAAAGAAGAATTAGAAGAAGTATTAGAATTATTTAATAAAGAAAAGGTAACCTTGTATAGATATGGTCCTAATAACTATAAGGCAAAGGAGTTAGAAGCTCAATTTGCTCAATATATGGGTGTAAAATATGCTCATGCAGTTTCTTCAGGAACAGCAGCTATTCATTGCGCTCTGGCAGCAGCTGGTATTGAGCCAGGCGATGAGGTTATCACCACTGCTTGGACATTTGTAGCACCTATTGAGGCTATTTATTCATTAGGAGCAACTCCAGTATTAATAAATCTTGATAGTAGTTTTAGTCTAGATCCGGCAGAATTAGAGTCCAAAATTACAAAGAAAACAAAAGCTATAGTTTGTGTTCCCATGTGGGCATCCCCTGATATGGATAAAATAGTTAAGATTTGTGACAAGCACTCAATCATGCTTATAGAAGATGCAGCCCAATCTCTTGGAGCCGAGTATAAGGGTAAAAAACTAGGTACTTTTGGAGCTCTTGGGTCTTTTTCATTTGACGCTGGTAAAACACTTCATGTGGGTGAGGGCGGAATGGTTATCACAAATGATAAAGCTTTATATGACAAAGTTGCTGAGTACTCAGATCATGGTCATATGCATGTTGAGGGCATCCCTAGAGGAAAAGATCCAAGGCAAACGCCGGGATTAAATTACCGTATGAGCGAGCTTACAGCTGCAGTTGGTATAGCACAGCTTAGAAAAATTAATTTTATTCTTGAAGAAGCAACAAAGAATAAATATAAATTAAAAAATAAAATTATTGATATTTCAAACATTAAAATGAGATTTTTTTATGATGAAGATGGGGCTCAAGGAGACACTCTTATTTTTTCATTAGATTCTACAAAAAATGCTCTTGCTTTAGAAAAGGCCCTATTTGAAAAAGGATATGGAACTAAAATTTTACCTGAAGCTATAGACTGGCATTATGGGGGTTCATGGACACATATTTTTCAAGATAAAACCTCAGAAGAACTTGAAGTCGAATTTAAGAATACTGGAGATCTTCTAAGGCGCAGTATATGCCTAAATATTCCAGTAAATATGCCCGAAGATGCTATAAGTAATATTGCAGAAATAATTACAGATTTTTGTCAAAAAATATAGCTATTTTAATTTTACTAAAGAGGTAAGAAATTGAGAATATCTAAAAATATAGATAACTTTATAATCCATAAGGATCTTTCTATTAAAGAAGCCCTTGATAAATTAGAGAAATCCAAGCAACAGATTTTATTCATTATTGACAGTTATGGAAGGCTTCTTGGTGTTGTAACAGACGGAGATGTTAGGAGGTGGTTGATGAAACAGATCAACATAGATCTTAACCAGACAATTCTTTCAATAGCTCCTCATGAATACTGTAGTGCTAATTTAAAATCATCATCTAGAGTTATAACTAATCTACTTACCGGAGGGATTAGAAAACTACCTCTGGTTGATGATGAGGGGTTTCTTAAGGCAGTTGCGACAACTTCATCTTCTTACATTAAGATTGGTGACAAGGAAATAGGCGTTGGTAAGCCTATATATATAGTTGCTGAGGTTGGCAATAATCATCAAGGCAAGATCGAGATAGCAAAATCTTTGATAGAAATGGCTGCTGATGCTGGGGTAGATTCTGTAAAATTTCAGATGCGTTCAATGGAATCTTTATATGGCAAGAACTCAGAGAAGAAAAGTCAATCACAAGACCTCGGTATGCAATATACATCTGATTTATTATCTAAATTTCAATTATCCGATGATGAGTTGTTTGAAGCATTTGATTATTGTAAATTATATAAAGTTGAACCAATATGCACACCCTGGGATCTCGAAAGCCTTGGCAAGCTTCAGAGCTATGGAATGGAAGCTTATAAAGTTGCATCAGCAGACTTCACAAATCATGAATTGTTAACTGAAATATCTAAGACAAATGTCCCTTTAATATGCTCAACAGGTATGAGCTCGGAGGATGAAATTCTTGAAAGCACGGATTTATTGAAAAAATATGGTGCTGAATGTATTTTACTTCATTGTAATTCAACATACCCAACTCCCTACAAGGACGTAAATTTAAATTATTTAAGTACATTAAAAAAATATGGCTTCGATGTTGGATATTCAGGGCACGAGCGGGGAAATTTTATTCCACTTGCTGCGATTGCCTTGGGCGCATGTGTTATTGAAAAACATATTACTTTTGATAAAAAGCAAGAGGGTAATGACCATAAAGTGAGTTTGTTACCCGAAGAATTAGTCGATATGGTTAAGCAGATAAGGATGTCTGAAGAAGCCCTTGGAAATTCTAATCCAAGGTCAATAACTCAAGGCGAAATGATGAATCGAGAAGTTCTAGCTAAGAGTCTTTATGCAATAAAAGAAATAAAAAGTGGACAAAGGATAACTCGTGATTTAGTTTCTATTAGAAGCCCCGGTCAAGGACTTCAACCCAATAAAATAGATTTGCTTATTGGTAGAATTTCATCAAGAGATATTGAAAAAGACTCATGTTTTTATAACTCAGACCTTTCAGAAAAAGTTATTAAAAAGGATAAATATACATTTAGAAGGCCTTATGGTATTCCAGTTAGGTACCATGATTTTATTAAGCTTTCTTCAAAAGGACATTTAGATTTTGTTGAATTCCATCTTTCATATCAAGACCTTAATGAAAAACCAAGTAATTTTATAACCACCAAGCCCAAGGGCTTATCTTTTGCTGTACATGCACCTGAGTTATTTAAAAATGACCATATTCTTGATCTTTGCTCTCTTGATGAGGACTATCGCAAACTATCTGTTTTACATTTAAATAAAGTTATTAAGCATTGCGATGAGATTAAGGAATGTTTTTATGATCAAGAGCCACCTATATTAGTTGTTAATGCTGGTGGATGGGATACAGATGGGTTTGTTACAAAAGAGAAAAAAGATCTTTTATACGATACCCTTAAGCAAAGTTTAAGTGAGCTTAATTTAGAAAGTGTTAGGGTCGCATTTCAGACCATGCCTCCATTTCCATGGCATTTTGGAGGTCAAAGTTTCCATAATCTTTTTGTAGATCCTCATGAAATTGATAAATTCTGTTCTGAAACAGGTCAAAAGATATGTTTAGATGTCTCTCATTCCATGATGGCTTGTAATTATTATGGTTGGAATTTGAATGATTTTATTGAAACTACCTCAGATCATATTTCCTACCTTCATGTTGTCGATGCATTAGGATCTGATGGCGAGGGTATTCAGCTTGGGGAAGGGGATGTTAATTTTAAAGATCTTGGTATTATTCTAGATTCCAGGTGTCCAAGTATTCCTTTCATACCTGAAGTTTGGCAAGGCCATAAAGATGATGGATTAGAGTTCTGGAATGCCTTAGAATTTCTTGAACTATATCTATAAAGTTTTAATAATCCTTATGATGCTTGAGTTAAAAAATAGTGTTAATAAATATTGTTTTAAATTATAATGACAAAATGCCCGGGTGGTGGAATTGGTAGACACAAGGGACTTAAAATCCCTCGCCAGCAATGGCGTGCCGGTTCAAGTCCGGCTCCGGGTACCATGCTAGTAATATTAGCCTGAAAAAGGAGTTAAATAACTATTTAAATGAATAAAGAAAATTCTTATAATTATGATGACGAAGTTGATCTAAGGGAGCTTTTTTTAGCCATTTGGGATAGAAAAATATTAATAGCTTTTGTAACATCCTTAGTGGCGATTGCTTCAGTTTTATATGCCTTATCACTCCCTAATGTATATTCATCAAATGCTCTTTTAGCTTCAGCTAGCCCTGAAGATTCTTTAAGTAGCAAATTGGGAGGCTTTTCATCTCTAGCTGGAATGGCAGGGGTCTCTATACCTTCTGCATCAGGTGGAAAAACCACAGAAGCTATTGAGCGTATAAAATCTTTTGACTTTTTTGTTAATCAGTTTCTTCCCAACATAGATTATAAAAATTTAGTTGCAGTCCAAAAATGGAAAAGAGATACAAACACTATAATTTATAATGATGATATATTTGACTTATCTATAGAAAAACCTTCTCATCAAGAAGCATACATAATCTATAATGGAGCATTAAAAATATCACAAGATACAAAAACCCAATTCGTATCAATCGGTATTGATCATTTATCTCCATATATTGCTGAAAAATGGTTAAAAGTAATAATTCAAAATATCAATGATTATATGAGAGAGCTTGATAAAACTATAGCTCAAAATTCTATTGATTTTTTAAATTCAAGTGCTCAGAAAACTAATCTAACAGAAATAAAAATAGTTATTTCTAAGCTCATAGAAAACCAGATTCAAATTCTGACGCTAGCTGAGGCAACAAAAGATTATGTTTTTAAACCTCTGTCATCCCCATTCGCTCCTGAAAAAAAATCTAGTCCTTCACGGTCTCGAATATCAGTTATGGGCACAATTTTAGGTTTTATGTTTAGTATTTTAATATCCCTTTTATTAAATTATTTCAAGACTAAAAAGCTTAGAGATGCTTCCTAAGACCTTAGCCTTTTTTATTACATCCCGTAAATGAACATAATTGATAAACCAATAGATAATTATAAAAAACTGTTAGGTCGTCTTTGGGTTCATATTAATCCAATTAGGCGATTTCAATTAGCATTATTATTTGTACTGATGATATTAGCCTCATTCGCAGAGGTGCTTAGCATTGGTGCTGTACTACCTTTTTTAGCTGCTTTGACATCACCGGAAAATATTTTCGGTCATCCATTAGCCCAACCACTAATAAACTTACTTAATTTAACTAAACCAGAACAGTTATTACTGCCATTAACTGTTGCTTTTTCAATAGCTGCATTATTATCTGGTGCAATGAGACTCATTCTGCTTTGGGTCCAAACACGACTTGGCCATGCAATTGGAGCTGATTTTAGTTTCAGTATTTATAGACGAACTCTTTACCAGCCATACTCCGTTCATGTAACAAGAAATAGCAGTGAAATAATTGCTGGCATAACAAATAAAGCAAGTCAGGTTATTAGTAATGTGCTTTTACCACTAGCTACAGTTGTAAGCTCTATGTTAATGCTGCTTGCTATTTTAATGGCTTTGGTAGCTATCGAGCCAGAAGTTGCATTCAAGTCTTTTATTGGTATTGGTTCTATTTATATATTGGTAATTTTAACAACAAGAAAAATCTTACTCCGTGATAGTAAGCGTATTAATTATGAAACTGGAAAAGTTATCAGATCTCTTCAAGAGGGATTGGGTGGAATTAGAGACGTCCTTATTGATGGAACACAATCTACCTACTGGGGTATCTTTCGAGGTTCAGATTTGCCATTAAGACGCGCCTTAGCTAATGTTCAAATTATTAGTGGTGTGCCTCGATTCGTAATAGAAGCTCTAGGAATGATATTAATTGCTTCCTTGGCTTATTCTCTTGCTAGTAAGCCTGCGGGTATCGCTAATGCAATACCTATATTAGGAGCTCTTGCTTTGGGTGCCCAACGTTTATTGCCTGTACTTCAATCAGCCTATGCTAATTGGACATTGATGCGAGGTGCGCAAGCGCAATTAAATGCAGCATTAGAGCTGTTAGAGCAACCTTTGCCAATATTTGAAGATGAAACATCTCACCCCTTTATGCCATTTAAAGATAACATTACTTTAAATAATTTAAGCTTTCGATATACAAAGAATTCTCCATGGGTAATAAAGCCTGGCTTTAATCTTAAAATAAGTAAGGGTAGTCGAGTGGGATTTATTGGATCAACAGGTAGCGGCAAAAGTACATTAGTAGATATTATTATGGGCTTGTTGAATCCAGATTCAGGATCTTTAATAATTGATGATAAGGCAATTACTGATAAAAATTATAGAAGTTGGCAGGCACATATTGCCCATGTCCCTCAAGCTATTTTCTTATCAGATACTACTATTACTGAAAATATTGCCTTTGGAATTCCAGCAGACGATATAGATCATGCTCGAGTAAGTGAGGCTGCCCGCAAAGCGCATATCGCAGAGACTATTGAATCATGGGATGATCAATACAATACTGTGGTAGGAGAAAGAGGTGTTCGTTTATCAGGAGGGCAGCGCCAACGCATTGGAATCGCTCGTGCATTATATAAAAAAGTAGACGTAATTATTCTAGACGAAGCAACAAGCGCCTTAGACAATGAGACTGAACGTTCTGTAATTAAGTCTATAGAGAATCTAGATAACAAAGTTACCATTATAATGGTCGCACATCGTTTATCATCCCTTGCGGGTTGCACACAGGTGGTAGAATTAGCTGATGGTAAAATAATTAAAAATGGTAGCTTTATTGAAGTTGTAGGGAAATCCAGTAAACATGGATCTTAAATGGCTAGCCGCTTAGCTCTTGGCACAGCGCAGTTTGGTTTGTCATATGGCATTGCAAATCATAGTGGTCAGGTACCTCATGATGAAGTTAAGGCTATTCTAAAGCTTGCTAGATCTAGTGGTATTGATACTCTTGACACCGCCATTACATATGGTGAAAGTGAACAATGTTTAGGGAGTATTGGCATAGATGAGCAGAAGGTGGTCACAAAGATCCCGTCTATCCCAGATAATATTAAAGATGTTAATTTATGGGTTTTTGACCAAATGGAAGCTTCTTTATCACGTTTAAATACTTCAAGTGTTTACGGACTTTTACTTCACCATTCTGATCAACTTTTAGGCAAAAATGGAAAAGCTTTAGCCCAAGCTATGGGTGAACTAAAGTCTAAAGGGGTAGTAAAAAAAATAGGTGTTTCTATTTATAATCCATTTGAGTTAGAAGATATTATTAACAATTACGAAATTGATTTAGTTCAAGCGCCATTTAATTTAATTGATCGGCGTATACAAACATCAGGCTGGCTTCATAAGCTTAAAAAAGAGGGTATTGAGGTACATACCCGTTCAATATTTTTACAAGGATTGTTATTAATTCCAGCAATAGATTTTCCAGAAAAGTTTAATAGTTGGCTGCCTTTATTTAATATCTGGCATGAATGGCTAATTGATAATAATATCTCTGCAACTCAAGCATGCATGGCATTTGGTTTATCTCATTCAGAAATAAGTAGAATGATAGTGGGTGTTGAAAGTAAGCAGCAACTCAATCAATTAATTGATATAGAAGCAAATCCTTTGTTTAAGTCATGGCCTGATATCAAGTGCTTGGATGAGAATTTAATTAATCCCTCAACATGGAATAAGCTTTGAAAGTTATAGCTATTGCCCAATCACAAATAGGATTTACAAGACTCCTAAATAAACTATTGAATACTATTAATGGTTATAGTCTTACCGATCTATTATTATATAACTTCTTGCGGTCAAAAGAGTTGGAGCTTTGTTTGCTAAATACTACTTAACTGGAAGCAGTATTTACGTTTAAATCAATCATTTAATGAATATTGTTTTTCGAACTGATGCATCTATAAATATTGGAACAGGCCATGTAATGAGGTGTCTCACTCTTGCTTCAGCGCTTCGCGATCGAGGCGAGTGTTGTAGTTTTATTTGCCGTGATCACCCAGGTAATCTAGTTAATTTAATTCATCAGCAGGGTTTCAAAGTTGACACTTTAATAACACCTTCAAATCAACCCATTAATAAGAATTCCGTTGGTAAGAAAACTCTTTTTTATGAAGAATGGCTGGGAGTTCATTGGCAAAGAGATGTCGAGCAAACAAAAAATATAATTGGCAATCAGTTTATAGATTGGTTAATTGTTGATCACTATGCTCTTGATTCACGCTGGGAAGAGGCGCTTAAGCCATTTTACCAAAAATTAATGGTTATAGATGATTTGGCAGACCGCTTGCATAGTTGTGACTTATTATTAGATCAAAATTATTATCCGGATATGAATACCCGATATAAAAAATTAATCTCAAGAAGCTGCATTAGCTTAATTGGTCCTGAGCATGCATTACTTCGCCCAGAGTTTAAAGAAGCTCGCTCTAATATAAAACTTAATTATGTAAGCGATGAAGAAAGAATATTTATTTTTTTTGGAGGAAGCGATCCAACTAATGAAACTGGCAAAGCTCTCAATGCAATTAAGCTACTAAATTTAAAAAATATAAAGATTGATGTGGTTGTGGGTGGAACTAATCTAAACTACGAAGAAATTAATCGAGCGTCTATAGAAATGCGTGATGTAACTATCTATCAACAAGTTTCAAATATCGCAGAATTAATGAATAATGCCAGTCTAGCAATAGGAGCTGGGGGATTAACTTCGTGGGAGCGTTGTTGCGTTGGTCTGCCATCTATTGTGTGGTGTATAGCAGAAAATCAAATAGCGTTAGCAGAATATTTAGATGAAGTCGGAGTATGTGTAAATTTAGGAAGGGCTGAGTTCGTTACTCCAGAGATTGCATCCATGGCCATAAGTAATCTTTTAAACAAAAAATACAAACGATTGAAAATGAAAAAAAAATGTTTAAAAATACTAGATGGTGAAGGCGCCCCCTCTGTCTTAAAAAAAATTAATATCAAACTTTAACTATTCATGACTTATGATGTGTAATAATGGATAATAAATCTATAATATTAATAGCAGTATTTATTGATAAATCTGATTCTAAATTATTATTAACATAAGCAAATTGAAACAAAGATAACCTATTAGGCCTAATCACATTAGGAGAAAAAAATTAATAAAAACAATAAATTAGTATTACTTGTATATCCCCATGAATATATATGGGATTTAGTTAAATCTGACGATAATATTGTTATATTGGATGATAAAGGTTGGTGGGTCCTTGAGCCGAATTCTCAAAATAGAATTCTAACCCCAGTAGATGATATTAAAGTAAAGTATTCTGATAACAAAAAGTTTGAAGAAATTCTTGAGAGAATAAATTGGTTTAGTCCTATGTGGAATCGATGGGTTGCTAATGCTGATCAATATGAGTTGCTGAAAAGAGAAGCCCTGACATATGTTGTTAAAATTATGGCGGGATTAAGTTTTTTTGAGATTAAAAATACTATTTTTCATACAGGAATTTCGCATCATATAGACAATTCGTTAATTGAAATTGCTTGCTCTAAACAAAGCATTCCCCAAATTTTTCTTCATTCTAATGTCATTAACGGAAGATTGCTTCCCTTGATTCAAAGGAACTCAATAGATGATGTAGTTGAATTTGGAAAAAAAATATCAAAATATGATGCAAGCGAAGATATAAATAATTTCTTTATTAATAAATTAAAGAATAAAGAACCTAAGACAGCATATGCAATTTCATTAATGGATAAAAAAGCTAATTATGGAAGATATAGATTGCTCTATGATGCCATTAAAAGCTTTTTCGTGAAAAAAATAAAATATTTTCTTGGCAGAAGTATTAAAGAAGTTGTATCAATACTGAATGAAAAACCTTTAGGAATAACCGATCACTTTAGATTAATAAGACAACAAGAAGAAGCATTAGATTTTTATTTAAAAAACTGCATGTCTGTTGAAGAAATTCAAGAACTTGAAAACAAGACCTCGATACCACTAGTAACAGCGCATTTTCAACCAGAGGCAACATCATTTCCAATGGGTGGAAACTGGGGCAATCATGTCGATATAGTTTTAAGGATGAGAAATCTAAAATGTACTGGCGATATTATATATAAAGAGCATCCCGCATCCTGGATTTACTATGAGGGAATTGTTGGAATGAGTAGAGTAGGTTTATGCAGATCTATTTCTTATTACCAGCAACTGTTAGATTTAGGCTGTAAATTCTTACCACCTGATTATAAACTTAACATTCAGCCTCTAGTAAATTCATGGTATTTGCCTGTAACAATAACTGGCACTATTAGCGTTGAACGGAGTTTATTTGGTTTGCCATCTATATATAGTGGGAATCCTATCTACAAAGGGTTGCCTGGTACTTACTCTATGGATGAAATAACAGATTTTAATGATTTCTTAGAAAACATTCAAAGACCTGGCCTTATAAACCAAGATGATGTGATTCAAAATCTATCAAATCAATTGAGCTTTACAACCATCACTAATATCTTGGGTATAGGAACAGGGGTCCCTCTCGATGATGAGGAATTGCTAAATACTTTTAATGCCGAATATAAAAGTTTAATTAACAATTTGGATTAAATTCTTTCATTTTTTATTTATATTAAAAAGAGTCATTTTTTTTAATATCCAAAGCTAACCAATATAGACACTTAATTATGCAAAAAACGCTAAAGTTAATAGTTTTCTCATTTATAATATGTATGAAATATAATTAATCAATCAAATTAACCAAACTTATGAAAGTTGTAGCAATAGTTCAAGCACGTATGGGATCCACTCGTCTACCCAATAAGGTTATGAAAAGAATATGTGGAACTCCTATGATCGAATTATTGCTTGCAAGATTGAAGAATTCAATTGAAATCGATGAAATCATAGTAGCTACTTCAACTAACGAAGTTAATTTACCATTAGTTAGTCATGTTGAGGGGCTTGGTTATCCTTGTGAACAAGGGAGTGAGGATAATGTTTTAAACCGATATTTTCAGTCTGCTGATAAATATTCAGCAGATATTATTGTTCGTATTACTGGAGATTGCCCTCTGGTAGATTATGGCCTAGTTGATGAAATTATTAAGAAATTTAAATCTATAAATGTAGATTATTTGAGTAATAATAATCCCCCAACCTATCCAGATGGATTAGATATTGAAGTTTTTACTTTCGAGGCATTAAAGAAAGCCAATAATGAAACAAGTTCTTTGTTTGATAGAGAGCACGTTACACCATATCTAAGAAAAAAAAATATATTTAAATCTTCAACTGTCAAGAATTCCAAAGACTTATCAGATCTTAGATGGACTGTTGATGAGGATATTGATTTTGATATTATTGTTAAAGTCTTTAGTCACTTTCATCCTCGTATTGATTTTACATGGAAAGAAGTTCTTAAATTAAATTCTGAACAACCAGAATTATTTAAGAGTAATGCTCATATAAAAAGAAACGAAGGAGCTGAAATGGGTACAGGTCAGAAATTATGGAAGCGCGCAAAGAAAGTTATACCTGGAGGAAATATGCTTTTATCTAAAAGAGCAGAAATGTTTTTACCAGAACAATGGCCGGCATACTATAGTAAATCCAAGGGCTGCAAAGTTTGGGACCTTGACGGCAATGAATTCATTGACATGTCTATAATGGGTATTGGAACAAATATATTAGGTTACGGCCATTTATCTGTAGATAGCGCAGTTCAAAAAGTAATCAATAATGGGAATATGTCGACCTTCAACTGTCCTGAGGAAGTCTATTTAGCTGAAAAATTAATTGAGCTTCACCCATGGGCGCACATGGTTAAATTAGCTAGGTCAGGAGGAGAAGCAAATGCAGTTGCAATAAGAATAGCTCGAGCTGCTTCAGGTAAAGATAATGTTGCTGTATGTGGTTACCATGGATGGCATGACTGGTATCTTTCAGTAAATCTAAATAATGAAGATGGTCTTGAAGGTCATTTATTGCCAGGATTAGAACCAAACGGCGTGCCAAAAAATCTTAAAGATACTGTTTTCCCATTTAATTATAATAATTTTGATGAGCTTGAAATCTTAGTAAGCACTAAAAATATCGGTGTTATCAAAATGGAAGTATCAAGGGGAACCGAACCAAAAGATAATTTCCTTAAAAAAGTTAGAAAACTAGCAACTGATAATAATATTATTCTTATATTTGATGAGTGCACTTCTGGTTTTCGTGAAACAAATGGTGGATTACACAAAAAATATGATGTTGAGCCAGATATGGCAATGTTTGGAAAAGCACTAGGTAACGGCTATGCAATTACAGCCACAATAGGCAAGAGAGAAGTTATGGAAGCAGCTCAGTCCACATTTATTAGCAGCACCTTCTGGACAGAAAGGGTTGGTCCATCTGCAGCTTTAGCCACGCTTAAGGCTATGGAAGAAATAAAGTCATGGGAACTTATAACAGAAACAGGATTAGCTATTAGAAAAGGATGGCAGCATTTAGCAGACAATCACAATCTTGAGATTAATCATTGGGGTATTCCAGCCTTAACAGGATTCACCTTTAATAGCGAGAATGCACTTGCATACAAATCACTTATAACACAGGAAATGTTAAATAAGGGTTACTTAGCAAGCAATACTGTTTATGCCTGCATTGATCATACCCCAGAGATTTTAGATAGCTTTTTTAATGCTCTTGATCCGGTTATGAAATTAATAAAATCTTGTGAGGAAGGTCAGGATGTTACTAAACTTCTAAAAGGACCAGTTAGTCACAATGGGTTTAGGAGATTAACTTAATGGAAACTATATTAATTACTGGCGCAACAGGGCTATTAGGAACTAGTTTAGTTACTCATATCAAGGGCTCTGGTCACAAAATTGTAACTCATGGATTTTCTAATAAAGCTGATTTCATGTTTGATCTAGCCGATGGTATAAAAACACATAAAATGCTTGAAAAAGTAAGACCTACCATCATTATCAATCTAGTAGGCAAGACCAGCGTTGAAGAATGTGAAGAAGAAATAGATTTAGCCTACTTAGCCAATACGCACTCTGTTGAGAATATTGCTCAGTGGCATCGTAACTCTAAACCAGAATGTCATATTATTCACATCTCTACCGATCATGTCTATGATGGAGATGGAATACATTTAAATACAGAAGATGATATCAAAATAACTAATACTTATGCTTTATCTAAATATGCAGGGGAACTCGCATTATCAAACTTACCGTGTACAGTTCTTCGTACTAATTTCGTTGGGCGAAGTTATCTAGAAACCCGTGAAAGTTTAACAGATTGGGTGTACAAATCATCATGTGCTGGTGCTCGTGTTAATGTATTGGATGATGTGTATTTCAGCCCGCTATCGATTATCGTATTATGTGAAATGATCGAACTTGTTGTAGAAAAAAAACCATTAGGTATTTATAATCTCGGTTCACATAATGGAATGAGTAAAGCAGACTTTGACTTTGCATTTGCTGAGTCTTTAAATTTCTCAACAAACAATATGAAACGAATTTCAATTGAAAAAGCAACTTTTTTTAGAGCATATCGACCAAAAGATATGCGCATGGATGTTTCTAAATTCGAGGAAACTCTTAAAATAAAATTACCAGACTTAACTGATGTAATTAAACAGGTAGTAAATGAATATGAATAAAAATCTAAATCCAACTCTAGAAATACAAAATAAAAAAATTGGTCTCGATCACCCAACGTATTTTATAGCTGATATTGCAGCAAACTGGGATGAGTCTATTGATAGAGCTAAAGACTTAATATATCTTGCTGCAGATGCTGGAGCAGATGCTGCAAAGTTTCAAAACTTTAAGGCTGATACTATAATTTCAGCAACTTCTTTTGAGCAAATGAAAGGAAAACTCAGCCATCAGGCATCTTGGTCAGAATCAGTTTATGATGTTTACAATAAAGCCTCTTTGCCAGTTCAATGGACAAAAGAGTTAAAAGAGACATGTGATGCTGCTGGAATAGACTATTTCACAACCCCTTATTCAATAGATGTCGTAAAAGATTTAGAAGACTTTGTTGTAGCTTGGAAGATGGGATCTGGAGATATTACTTGGCATGATCATATTGAAGCAATGGCAAAACTAGACTTACCACTTTTCATAGCAACTGGAGCTTCCACTATGAATGAAGTAGAAATGGCTATGAATATAGCAACAAAACATACTGATAAGTTAGTTTTAATGCAATGTAATACTAATTACACAGCTTCTTTAGAAAATTTTAAATATATCGGATTAAATGTTTTAAAAGAGTATAAAAGGAGATATCCGAATGTCGTTCTTGGTTTGTCTGACCATACCCCAGGTCATGCTACTGTCCTAGGTTCAGTAGTTCTGGGAGCCCGGGCTATTGAGAAACATTTCACAGACGACACAACTAGAAAAGGACCAGACCATAAGTTTTCAATGGATCCAAAAACTTGGAGGGAAATGGTTGATAGAACTCGTGAACTAGAGCTGGCATTAGGAACTGAAGAAAAATATGTTATGGACAATGAGAAAGAGTCAGCAGTAGTCCAAAGAAGGTCTATTCATGTCAAAGAAAAAATTAAAAAAGGTGACGCAATCTTAGAGGAAAATTTAATCATGTTGAGACCTGAATTACCTGGGAGCTTTCCACCTTACAAAAAAGACCAAATAATTGGAAAAACTGCTACAAGAGATATCGAACCCAATACACACATAAAATATTCTGATATCTGAATACTATGGACGTATCCATAATAATAACCTCATTTAATTATGATAAATTTATAGAAGAGTCTATTAAATCTTGTTTAAATCAAGAAACAGATTGTGAATTTGAAATAATAGTTGTTGATGATGGAAGTGATGATAATACAAAAAGTATTTTATCTAAGTACTCAGATTTGTGTAATATATTTTGTATTGATAACTCTGGTGTTGAGGTAGCATCAAATTTAGGTATTAAAAATGCAAAATCTAATTACTTTATAAGATTAGATGCCGATGACTCTATTAAAAAAAATTTAGTAGAAACGCTCTTTAATCATATAGAAAAAAAGCAATCAGCTTTTGCTTATTCAAATTATGACTCCATTGATGAAGCCGGGCGTGTCATTAGTTCAGTCTTTTTACCTAAATACAATGAGAACGAGATTTTTAATAGAGGAGATTTTTTAGCGAGTGGCACAATCGTTAATAAAGATATCTTCTATAAGATTGGTGGATATAATGAACAACATAAAAATTGTGGCCTTGAAAACTATGAACTTATTTTAAAACTTATCAATAAGGGTTTTAACGGTAGTTTTATTGAAGATAATTTATTTAATTACAGAATTCACTCATCGAATATGTCATTAAGCAGAAGATCATCTTTAATAGAATATGGTAAAATAATTTTTAAGAGAAAAGGTTACGGGGAATTTAAAACTAATGAATTCCATCCATTTGGGCTAAAGATTTAAAACTTATTTATGAAAAAAAACATACTAATCATAGCGGCACATCCTGATGATGATATTCTAGGTTGTGGTGGCTTTATATCTAAATATAGAGCTAAATCAAATATTAAGGTAGTCTTTATTGCTGAAGGAAGTAGCTGTAGATTTCTAGATTTAAATAAAAATATTGAAAAAATTCAAAGAACTATTGAAGTTAGAAATAACTTTGCAGTAGATGCCTTAAAAGTTCTTGGTGTAAAAAAAATATCTTTTTATGATCTACCATGTGGTAGGTTGGATTCAATTCCGGTCATCGAAATTAATAAGATTATTGAGAGTGAGTTAAGCATGTTTAAACCTGACGTCGTCTTAACTCATGCAGAACACGATACCAATAATGATCATAGAATAGTTTTTCGCTCAACTCTCATGGCTACAAGGCCAGGAAAATTTAAAAGTTTAAAAACATTGTTATCTTTTGAGGTATTATCAAGCACGGAGTGGAATTTTTCTAAAGCATTCGCACCAAATCATTTTGAATCATTGAGCCTCAAGCATCTAAGTCTTAAATGGAAGGCATTGGAATGTTTTAAAAGTGAGATCGAAGAGTATCCTCATCCAAGATCGGAGAAGGGTTTAAAAACTCTAGCTCAATTTCGTGGCATTCAATCTGGATTTAAATATGCCGAAGCTTTTAAGATTATAAGAAACTTTAAATAATGAAAATTGCCTTAGTTGGATATCGAGATTGGGCCATAAGTATATATAATAATATTTCTAAAAATAGTTCTAATGAATTTATTAGATTCAACTCAAAAGAAGATTTCTCAGAAGAGGCATTAGTTCAATTTCAACCTGATCTTATCTTATTTTATGGATGGAGTTGGATAATTTCAAAAAACTTGGTTAATAATTATAAGTGCTTAATGCTTCACCCATCACCACTTCCAAAATATAGGGGCGGTAGCCCAATCCAAAATCAAATTATCAATGGGGAGACTGAAGGTGCAGTATCTATCATCTTAATGGATGAAGGGATTGATACTGGTCCGATTATTGCACAAGAAGATATTTCCCTTCTTGGCACTTTAGATGAGATCTTTGATAGAATTATTGATGTTGGTTCAAAATTATCAATTAATCTCATAAATAATGGATATGATTTAAAAACTCAGGACGATAAAAAAGCTACAATGTTTAAAAGAAGAAAAGAATCAGATAGTGAGATACTAATCGAAGAAATTACTTCAAAAGATTCTACTTATTTATTAAATAAGATTAGAATGCTCCAAGATCCTTACCCAAATCCATATATCAAAACAGCTGATGGTAAAAAATTGATTATATTAAAAGCAAAAATAGAGGAATAACATAATGAAGATAGTATCGACAATAGAGGCAAGAATGACATCGTCAAGATTGCCAGAAAAAGTCATGATGAAGGCTGCTGGAAAGCCTATGCTAGGACATCTAGTTGAAAGGCTAAAATTAGTGAATTCAATTGATCATATTGTTATTGCTACAACTACTAATGCTTCTGACGATTGCATTGAAGAATTTGCAAGCAATATGGGAGTTGGAATTTTTCGAGGTGATGAGGATGATGTAATGAATCGAGTTATTGGTGCAGGACAGTCAGCTGATGCTGATGTGATTGTTGAAATTACCGGAGATTGTCCAATAATAGATCCTGAGATAATTGAACAAACTATTCAAGTTTATAAACATAACTCGGTAGACTATGTAAGTAATAACAATGTCCGATCTTATCCAGATGGAATGGATGTTCAGGTCTTTGCACTAGATCTTCTAGAAAAGTCTGCAAAAATGACTGATGACCTATTAGATCATGAGCATGTAACACTTCATATTAGAAATAATCCTGAAATTTTCTCTAGGATTAATTTATTTTCAACTCCGGAATTATATCAACCTGACCTTGGTCTAACCCTTGATGAGAAAGAGGACTATATCCTGCTAAAAAAAATAATTGAACATTTTTATGATATAGGCAATCCTTTTTTTTCATGTCTAGATGTCATTAGGTTTCTAAAAAACAATCAAGAATTGGTAGATATTAATAGTCATGTAACAAGGAAGGGCGATACATAGGTGAGCAAGGTTGCAGTTGTATGTCATGATGCTGGAGGCTCTGAGATTATCAGTAGCTGGATAATGAAGAATTTAAATAATTATTCATTCTATCTCCAAGGACCTGCAAAAAAAATTTTTAAAGATAAAATTAATGCAACAAGCGAAAAATCTCTCAATTCAGTCATATCAAATTGTGATTGGTTGCTTTGCGGAACTAGCTGGCAATCTGAATTAGAGAAAAAGGCCATCCAAATAGCAAAAAATAGTAATATTAAATCAATTTCTTATATAGATCATTGGGTGAACTATGAAGAAAGGTTTATTTATAATGACAATATTCTTCTTCCAGATGAAATATGGGTTGCCGATAAAGAGGCACTTGAGATAGCTACAAAAATATTTCTTAATACAGAGATTAAATTAATTGAGAATGAGTATTTAAAAAGCATTCAGAAAGAGGTTGAAAAAATAGATTTACCTAAGTACTCAAAGAAAGTAATTTTATATGTTTGTGAACCAATTGCTGAGCATGCACAAATGCAATGTGGCAATTCTTTGGCGTGGGGATATGATGAACATACTGCTTTAAAATACTTTTTAGACAATTTTGAATTTATAGATAGAAATATTGAAAAAATTATATTAAGACCTCATCCTTCAGAGAAACACGATAAATATGATTGGGCAATTAATTATTGCTCCATTCCAATTCATATTTCACCAAAAGAAAATATCCTCAAAGAAATTAAAGAATCACTGTTTGTTGTTGGATGTGAGTCAATGGCGATGGTTATAGGTTTGATTTCAGGCAAGAGAGTAGTATCTTGCATTCCCCCTAACGGAAGAGAATGTATGTTGCCACATAAAAATATTAGCAAACTTAAAAACCTTATAAATAGTAGGAGTTATATAGAATGATAAACTCTGTACTTCTCATTGGATTAGGTCAAATCGGAGTTGGTTATGATATAGATAACTTAGATTCTGATCTGATATTAACCCATGCCAATGCTTCAAGAAAACATAAAAATTTTAACTTAGTAGCAGGCATAGACGCATCAAGTGCAAAAAGACAGAAATTTTCTAATGTTTATGACATAGATTCTTTTAAAAATATAAATGCTGAAGTAATTCAAAAAGATCCATCTATAGTAATTATTGCTACGCCCACAGAAACTCATAGCAAAGTTATGAATCAAGTATTGGACCTATTGAATCCTAAACTAATTCTATGTGAAAAACCTCTTGATTATTCAGAAGATGAAGCTGAACAAATGGTTCAAAGATGTAAAGATAAAAATGTTGCATTATTTGTGAACTACATGAGGCAATCCGATATTAGTACGCTAGAAATAAGTAAAATGATTGAAGAAGAGGTAATTGAGAGGCCAATAAAAGCTAACGTTTGGTATTCGAAAGGATTATTTAATAATGGCTCTCATCTTACAAACTTATTAGAAAGATGGTTGGGAAATTTAACAAAAACATTTTTGATTAATTCAGGCGAAAGAATTGGAGAGCGCGACTATGAGCCTGATTTCTTTGCAGAGTACGAGGGTGGTTCTGCAAACTTCATATCCTCAAAAGAGGAAAACTTTTCTATTTATACAATTGAGTTAATTACAAGATCTGGAAGATTATTCTATTCAAATGGAGGAGAGTTGATATCCTGGCAACCTGTTAAGGCTGACAATAATTATCCTGGATACAAAATTTTAAGTAATAATTATAAAGAAATATATAATGAACTATTCATCTCTCAGTTTAATGTTTTTAATCAGATAAATAATTTTTTAAATGGTAAGTCTTATGAATTATGTACTGGAGAGCAGGCACTGGTAACAATAAGAAATATAATAAAAATAACAGGAGCAATTAATGATGGAAAATAAACTTGCAATAGTTGGAGGCAGCAAAGTAATTAACTATGAGTTCAAGAAATATAATTCAATAGGTAAAGAAGAGCTGGAAGCTGCAACTGATGTCATTAAAACAGGAGTTCTTTCTCAATTTTTAGGTTGCCACAGTGAAGATTTTCTTGGAGGTCCAAAGGTAAAAGAGTTTGAGGAGTCTTGTAAGGATTATTTTGGTGTTGATTATGCAATTACAGTCAATTCATGGACATCAGGTCTTGTTGCAGCTATTGGTGCTTTAGATATAAATCCAGGCGATGAAATAATAGTTCCACCATGGACAATGTGCGCATCTGCTACAGCAATTCTTCATTGGAATGCTATTCCAGTCTTTGCTGATATAGACGAAAAAACTTTTAATATAGATCCTCAATCAGTTATAAAAAATATTTCTAAAAGAACAAAAGCAATCCTTTCCGTTGATATTTTTGGCCATTCTGCTGATATGGAAAGTCTCAGGGCAATTGCAGATGAATATGATTTAAAACTTATATCAGATACTGCTCAATCCCCTGGTGCTGTTTATAAAGGAAAAATTGCAGGAACATTAGCAGATATTGGCGGATACAGTTTAAATTACCATAAACATATTCATACAGGAGAAGGGGGAATACTTGTAACAAATGACCCAAATCTTGCAGAAAGAATGCAGCTCATAAGAAATCATGCAGAGGCGGCAGTAGAAGGGATGAAAATTAATAATATTGCTAATATGCTTGGACATAATTTTAGACTTGGAGAAATAGAATGCGCAATGGGTATTGAGCAACTAAAAAAATTAGATTATTTTGTCAAGACAAGACAGGTAGCTGCAAAAAAATTAATATTGGGCTTATCAGAGCTAGAAGGAATAAGACTTCCAGTAACTTTAGATGACTGCTCTCATGTTTATTATATGCTTCCAATGGTTTTAGATATTGAGAAACTAGGAGTAAGTAGAGATAAAATATTTAAAGCTCTCGAAGCTGAAGGTGTCCAAGGTTTAGCTCAGGGCTACGCTAATATCCACATGCTTCCAATGTACCAAAATAAAATAGCATATGGGTCAAGTGGTTTTCCATGGAATTCAGAATTCTGCGACAGAGATGTTAGTTATGCAAAGGGTATATGTCCTATTGCAGAAAAACTTCATGATGAAACATTTTTAGCTTACGAAATGTGCCTCCATGACTTAAGAGATAATGATATTAATCAAATAATTGGTGCGTTCGAAAAGGTTTGGGATAATTTAGAAGTCTTGTCAAGCGCTTACATAGACTAAAATCTTTTTATTATGTTTAAAGAGCTATATGGAAAAAAGGTAATACTTCGGCAATTTAGAAAAAATGATATCACTTCTGAATGTATCTCTTGGCTTAATGATCCCGAGGTTGTTAAATATAGCAACTAAAGGCTTGTTAAGCATACTGTTGGTTCAAGTAAAATTTTCCTTGATAGTTTTATTGATACTCCTAACTTTTTTATCATCATTAGTTCAAAACATGATGAAAGAGCAATTGACACTATGACAGCATATGTCTCTCCTAATCATGAGACAGTTGATATTGGAATAATGATTGGAAGCCGAAAGGTGTGGGGAGCCGGAATGGGTCAATATCCTTGGAACACATTGTTAGATTGGTTTGATACACACTACAAAATTAGAAAAATTACTGCAAGTGCAATGAGTTGCAATAAACCAATGATTAAATTAATGGAGAGGTCTGGAATGAGCCTAGAAGCATCATTCGAGAATCAAGAAATATTAGATGGAGCTCCTTATGATATGGTTCATTTCAGTAAATTTAACCCTTCTTATAATAAATAAAAATAAAATATTTAAAATCAGAAAGTAAAAAAAATTCAATCTTTTAAAGCTAAATCAGATAGATTGATTTAATCTGCCATGATAAAATTCATAAAATTAATTATAAACCGGCGGTTTAAAGAAAATCATGAAAGCTCTTATCAACCAAACGCTTACTAAAATTAAAAATAAGATTCTTCCACAAAAAGAATCTAGATTAATCATTACAAAAGAAACGGATGCAGTTTTGAAACCTAGAGTTCATATAGGATGTGGTCCTATAAATTTAGAAGGCTGGATAAATATTGATGCTAGAGATGCTGCTCATGTCCATATAAATACTGATGTAATTGATCTAATAGATTTTGCAGATAATAGTGTTGGTGAGATTTATTTATGCCATGTTTTAGAGCATTTTAATTTTGAAGAAGTGAAACTTGTTCTAGATGTTTTTTATAAAAAACTACAGCCAGGTGGTATTTTAAGATTATCAGTCCCAGACTTTAATTTACTATCTGAGAGCTACTTTAAAAATAAAGTACCTTTAAAGTCACTTAAATATGCCTTAATGGGAGGCCAAGACTATGAATATAATTTCCATAAATCTATTTATGACCTTGAAACAATGTCAGAGGTGCTAGCTGAAGCTGGTTTTAGGGATAGCCAGGAGTATGATACCGTTGAAGATTTTGGAATAGATTTAGGAGATTGGTCTACAGGTGAGGTTGGCAAGTTTCCAGTATCTTTAAATGTAAAAACTCATAAGTAGTGAATGTTAAAACGGCATTTGTTGCCTCTGCACTTCCGGCTCGATTTCTTCTTGATAATTTTCTCTCACTAAAAATAACCCGATTAATTTGTGGATCTAAAGAATTAAAAGAAAGCTTTCAGTTTTTAAAAGAAAAATTTCCTGAACTTGAAATCCTCTCAATGTCTTCTATTGCTGAGGATAAAAAAGCATCCTTTTTGTTAGATGAGGTCGAGGTTTCAAAATCTTCAATAGTTATTTTTCATGAATGCTGTTGGCTAGATTTAGATGTAGCAATTCTCAAAGTTCAACCAGTCGTAGAATATTTTCCAAGCGTTACTTTAGATGGTTGGAGGAAGCTATCTTTAGGGGAGCTTAGTTTTTCTAATTTATTGTTAAGACTCATAGTTGAAAAAAATAAAAATATCCTAAGATTAATTTTTTTATCGATCAGGTATAAAACGAGCTTTGATTTCTATGAAGTAGAACAAGATGATGGAGAGGTTAATAATACTTTTGAAACCGCACTCAAGGAGAGCAAGGTCATTCATCTAAAAAAAAGTCAAAAATGTCTTGAATCAAGAGCACTTTCAAAAAAAATTTCACCTGAATTGCACTCAAAAAATATTGCTTTCATAATAGCAAGAGATGTTATCGAAGATAAATTACAGATTGAAATGTTTCTTAAGATTATAAATATTTGTAAAAGTTTTGGCTACGATATATTAATAAAAGACCATCCCAATCCTATTAATCGTTTAAATTTAAAAGAAGTAGGAGATGAGATTTCTCCACTTTCTCCATTTGAAATCTTTGAAGAACCTTATTTTATAAAAATTGGATTATTTTCTACTGTCCTAGCTTTTGATCCAAAAAACTCAATCTCTATTGCAAATCTTTTTATACCTGCTCCTTTAGGATTTAAGGAACGAAGACAGCATCTTCTGTCCATCCCAGGAGGAGACCAAATAAAATTTATTAATAATCTAGATGACATTACAAATTTATTAGAGTTGAATTTAAAACAAACCGATATAGTTAAAGAGTAAGGTAGACAATAATGAGTAAAATTTTTTGCCTTAATCCAGAATATAGTACGACACGAAGCGTAACTCAATTGAATACCCTAGGCAAAGATAATAAAACTAACATACTTACATCCGCGAATTCCAATAATGAGCGCATCGGAGGATTGCGAACAAATGGATATTTCAAGATAGGCAATCACACCAAGTTAAATGGCGTTACATTAAAGCCTCTAATTACCGTAATTACCGTAGTTTTTAATGGCTCTGATTCTCTTGAAGAAACAATCCTTAGTGTCATAAATCAATCCTATGAGAATATCGAATACATTGTTATTGATGGAGGTTCGACTGACGATTCAATTGATATTATTCGTAGATATGAGCATGCAATAGATTTCTGGATAAGTGAAAAAGATGGTGGAATATATGACGCTATGAATAAAGGTATTGCAATAGCTTCGGGTGATTGGGTCAACTTCATGAATGGAGGAGACTTGTTTTATTCAACTGATACAATAAAAAGTATTTTTAATAATAAACTAGATCACTCAAAAATAATTTATGGTGATGTCCACATTCGCTACAATGATTTTACAAGAATTCAACAAGCAAATAGCCCAAGCAAATTATGGCAAGGAATGTCGTTTAGTCACCAATCCGTATTTTGTGATTTAAAATACCATAAGATGAATTTATTTAATAAAAAAAATAAAGTTTGTGCCGATCTTGAATTTTATTATAAAGCATATAAAAAAGACGTACATTTTAAAAATACCTCTACTATAATTTCCTCGGTTGACGTTGGTGGTATTTCAGAGTCCAGTCGTCTCGAAACTCTGAAATTATCTAAAATTGCTGTTCTTAAAGGTGGCGCGTTACCACTAGTCCATTTATATTATTTTTATAAATATATTGATACATTGATTCGCCTTTTCTTTAAATTAATTCTTCCATCATCTTGGGTAAAGAAACTAATTTTATATAAATGAAACTTATATCTTCATATAAATCTTTCAACGTTGCTCGAAGCTCAATAATATTATTTTCTATTACTTTAGCAATGTTTCTTTTTTCTTTCTTTTTTGCTCCATTTTATTGGTATGGCGATCAGGTTGGCTATAATAATGCTTATAATGCAGTTCGCGGTTCAAGCTTGGTTCTTGGCTATCTTGATTATCAGCAGCATATAACTGGAGAGCCGATACATTATTTTATAGTTTGGGTAACATCAAATTTAGGCCTAGAAAAAAACTTAGTAATGGCATTTGGTAATGCAATTCTCGCGTATCTAATAATGCGAGTATTTATAAATTTGCGCGTTTCGTTATTTGTGGCAATAATTATTATTTTTACAAATTACTACATGTTAGGTTTATATTTTGCTGCAGAACGCCTTAAGTTTGGGTTTATTTTTTTCTTTCTCGCGCTACTTTATTTAAATAAACCTAAACTATCTATTGCCTTTGCCATAACATCAATTTTTACTCATGCCCAACAGCTTTTGATTTATGTAAGTGTTTTATTTTCTACTGTGACTACGAATATTATATATTCTTTAAAAACAGCAAAACTTAGCACCAAAAATATTTTTTTTATATTTGCTATGGTCCCTGTATTATTATTTTTCTATGAAGTTGGTGGCCCGTATATTATTCAAAAAGTTATTACTTACAATGAGAGATCTACCGGTAGCCTAGTAAGCTTATGGAAAGCACTTTTATTTTTACTATTGACCTTGCTATATACACCATCGCGTTTACAGGTCTTATGTATCTTTTCTGTTTTATTATTTGCAGCACTTGTTGTAGGGCCTGAGCGGGTTAATATGATTACTTATTTCGTCTTTATGTATTATGCTTTGCAGTATAAAAATGGAATTAACGTAGGAGTTATTTTAACTTCAAGCTATTTCGGTTTAAAGTCAGTTCAATTTATATTAAGTGTTATTGATAATGGGCATGGCTTTGGCTAATTAGGCTTATGCCATTAATTTTATTTAGTAAGACATTTATGGTAATAATTAAGATGAAGTTTCAAAAAAGAAAGACATTGTTGGAAATAATACCTAAATTTTTATACAGGCCTTCTTTTGAGTAAGTTATTTATCAACGCGCCTAATGTTCATCAAGGTGGTGGAAGAACTCTTCTTGATGCATTGCTTGAAGCTAATTCTCAAGAAAAAAAAAGAGTATTAATATTAGACAGTAGAATGGTTTTACCTGATAACTATAATGGCGTAAGCGTTATTAAAAGAGTCTTTCCTTCTATATTGCAGAGATTTTTAGCTGAATTTTGGCTTTTTAGAAAAGTTAAAGAAGAAGACGCAGTTCTTTGCTTTGGAAATTTACCTCCTTTATTTAAACTAACTGGACATGTAACTGTATTTATTCAAAACAGATACTTACTTGAGGATATAAGCCTTTCAGATTTTCCTTGGAAAACAAGACTTCATCTTAATATTGAGAGACTTTGGCTTAGGTTTAGACTTTCTAATGCAGATCAACTAATAGTGCAAACTCCATCAATGAGAAATATGTTAATTTCTTTAGTAGAACGTAAATCCAAGAATTTTAAAGATGTTAGCAAAAATAAAATAAATATTGATTTAATAAAGATTCTTCCTTTTGTAAACTCTGCGGGTATTTATCAACGAAATTTTATAAAATCTGAACAATGCATCGCTAAAGATTTTGACTTTATCTATGTAGCTTCAGGCGACTTACATAAAAACCATCGCAGGCTGATTGAAGCATGGATTCTTTTAGCAGTTGAGGGTATATTTCCTTCACTTTGTATAACTGTAGATGAAAAGCATTTCCCTGAACTAAGCAAATGGATCAATGAGATGGTTGTTTATAATGACCTTAAATTAGAGAATGTTGGTGTTGTGTCTCATAAAGATGTTATTGAATTATATGCAAATTCAAGAGCACTAATTTACCCTTCTTTAACAGAATCTTTTGGCTTACCTTTGATTGAGGCACGTCAGGCTGGTTTATATGTTCTTGCGTCTGAGTTGGATTATGTTAGAGATGTTCTGGACCCAGACCAGTCCTTCAATCCATCTTCGGCTGCTTCTATTTCTGCAGCTATAAAAAGGTTCCTCCAAATTGATCAGTTGCCCTTGCCATTAAATAGTGCCGAGCAATTTTTAACCTCTACTTTAAAGATTATCAAATAAATTACTTAAACTTATTTATCCTTCTTCTTTTACTTCAAAATATTAAGGCATATTAAAATTATTAACGTTTAACTTCTCGGCAGAAAGAATAAAATCAATTATAATGATATGAACTTCAATTAATTAAGGATTGATATGAAAATTCTAGTTTTAGGAGTAAATGGACTTATTGGAAGTTCCATCTTTAGAATACTAACACAAACAACAGATCATCTTGTGCAGGGAACGGTTAGGAATAGTGCTCATAAACTATCGTTTTCCAAAAAGCTACACGCAAACATAATAACGGACATTGATGTACTTCATGATTCTATTTTGAGTGATTCTCTTCTGAAATATAAGCCTGATGCAGTTATTAATTGCGCTGGCCTTACAAAACATCGACCTGGCGCCGAAGATCCATTAATATCCCTCCCAATAAATAGCTTATTTCCTCATAAGCTTTCGAGGTTGTGCGCTAAAAATAATACAAGAGTTATTCATATCAGTACTGATTGTGTTTTTTCTGGTGACAAAGGTTTTTATTATGAAAATGATTACCCTGATTCAAAAGAGCTTTATGGTATTTCTAAGTTCTTGGGAGAGGTTGATTACAATAATGCAATAACATTAAGGACGTCAACTATAGGTCATGAGAATCAAACCAATGCCGGGCTTTTAGAATGGTTCCTATCACAAGAAAATTCATGTAAGGGTTTTAATAAAGCAATATTCTCTGGCATTCCAACAATTATCTTAGCTCAAATTATTCGTGACTATATTCTTGAGGATAAAAGTCTAACTGGCCTTTATAATATAGCTGCGAAGCCAATAGATAAATTTTCATTATTAGAAATGATAGCGAAGGTATACAATAAAAAGATTAGAATTGACCTTGATGATAGCCTTGTAATAGATCGGTCTTTATGTTCTGAGAAGTTCACTAAAGCAACAGGTTTTGTGGCTCCATCATGGAATGATATGTTGCTTAAAATGTATAATGATAACAAAGAGGTAAGTAATGTTTAAAGATAAAGTACTTTTAATAACTGGCGGCACCGGCTCATTTGGGAATAGGGTTTTAAATCGTTTTTTAAATACTGATGTTAGTGAAATAAGAATCTTTAGCCGCGACGAAAAAAAACAAGAAGATATGAGAATATCCCTTAATAATCCAAAGCTTAAATTCTATATTGGGGATGTCAGAGACTACGAAAGTATTAATCAGGCAATGAGGGGTGTAGATTATGTTTTTCATGCAGCTGCTCTTAAGCAAGTTCCTTCTTGTGAGTTTTATCCAATGGAAGCAGTCAAAACAAACATAATTGGAACTGAAAATGTATTGAATGCTGCTGTTGCTAATTCTGTTGGGAGAGTTATTGTCCTTAGTACCGATAAAGCTGTATACCCTATCAACGCAATGGGTATCTCAAAAGCTATGGCTGAAAAGGTTATGGTTGCGAGGTCTCGAAGTCTTGACGGAACCCAAACAATTTTTTGTGCAACTCGTTATGGAAATGTTATGGGCTCGAGAGGTTCTGTTATTCCTTTATTTTTAGAACAATTAAAAAATGGAAAAAAACTAACAATTACCGATCCTAACATGACTAGATTTTTAATGTCCTTAGAGCAAAGTGTAGACTTGGTCCTGTATGCATTTGAACATGGAAACCAAGGCGATATATTTGTTCAAAAAGCCCCCGCATCAACCGTTCTTGATCTTGCGCATGCACTATCTGAAATTGTTGGGAATAAGTCTGATATTAATATTATTGGAACTAGGCATGGTGAAAAGCTTTATGAATCGCTTATTTCTAGAGAGGAGATGGCAAATGCAGAAGATTTAGGGAATTATTATAGAATTCCAGCAGATAACCGTGATCTCAATTACGCTAAATTTGTTTTTGAAGGAGATACTAAAATTGCTTTGACTGACGACTATACTTCGCATAATACAGAAAGGCTGGATGTTGAAGGCATAGTTAAATTATTAAAAGGACTCGATTTTATTAAAGGAGATTCTAATGTTTAAGATTATGACTATTGTTGGTACTCGACCTGAACTTATTAAGATGAGTCGTGTTATAGCAGAGTTTGATGAGCATACTGATCATGTATTAGTTCATACTGGTCAAAATTATGACTTTGAGTTAAATCAGTTGTTTTTTGATGATCTTTCAATAAGAAAGCCTGATCACTTTCTTGATGCTGTTGGAGACTCTGCAGCACAAACCATTGGCCGTGTTATTGAAAAAGCAGATAAGGTCATGGAGGAGGAAAGTCCTGATGCAATTCTATTATATGGAGATACTAATTCATGTTTAGCTGTTATATCTGCTAAGCGTAGAAAAATACCAGTTTTTCATATGGAAGCTGGAAACCGATGTTTTGATCAGCGTGTCCCCGAGGAGCTCAACAGAAAAGTTTTAGATCATCTTAGTGATATTAATTTTGTATTAACGGAGCATGCTAGAAGATATCTCATAGCTGAAGGAATTCGCCCTGAAACTATTATTAAAAGCGGCTCTCATATGAGCGAGGTCTTGAATTACTATATGCCAAAAATTCAAGAATCAAATATTTTACAAGATCTCCATTTAGAGTCAGGTAAATATTTTCTTGTCAGTGCGCATCGTGAAGAAAATGTTGACTCACCACAAAACATGAAAGATTTAATTGAGACATTAAACGCATTAGCCAGCGAATACAATCTTCCTGTTGTTGTATCAACCCACCCTCGGACTCAGAAAAAAATTGATTCTATGAATATTAAAAATCTTCATGTCAATGTTAAATTCTTAAAACCATTTGGCTTCTGTGATTATAATAAACTTCAGCTTGAAGCTTTGTGTGTTGTCTCAGATAGTGGAACGATATCAGAAGAGGGCTCTATACTTAATCTCCCAGCCATAACCATCAGAAATGCCCATGAACGTCCTGAGGCAATGGATGAAGGGACATTCATAATGAGCGGTCTTAAGAAAGATCATGTCCTTGATGCTGTCAAAGTGATTATTTCTCAGCATGATAAAGACAGGCGAATAATAAGACCAGTTGAAGATTATGCAGCTGGCTTGGTTTCTAAAAAGATTTTACGCGCTGTAATGAGTTACATTCCATATGTAAATAGAACAGTCTGGTCTAAATAATTTTCCAACAAAGCAATGAATATATTATTCTTATTTGCTCAGTACCCAGAAGATAAAAATGGCAGCAACTTGCATAAAGACTTGCCAGAAGAATTTTTGCGACAAGGCAATAATGTATTTGTGGCATCGATTAGAGAAAGAAAGCTCGGTCTAAAGACTGCACTATCCTGCGAAAAGGGCATAAATGTATTAAGAGTTAGAACTGGAAATATGTTCAACGATGTATCTAAAATTGAAAAGGGCCTTTCTATACTTTCTATGAATAAAATTATTTTAAAGAGCATTAAAAAACATTGGGGTGAAATTAAATTTGATCTTATTGTTGGAAGTACACCATATACAGCTAATTACAAGTTAGTAGCAGGCTTAAAAAAATATTTCCACTGCCCGTCATTTCTTATACTTTGGGATCTATTTCCACAAAATGCGAAGGACCTAGGACTCATTAAAAATAAATTACTTTTTAATTTCTTTAAACGTAGGGAGATAAAGAGTTTGGAAAACTTTGATCATATTGGATGCATGTCTGATGGAAATCTTCAGTACGTAATAGAACATTATCCGTCTATAAGCAAAAATAAACTTTCTATTTTTCCTCTATGGGGAGATAAAAAAGTGGATAAATTTGAAATCGTAAGTAAAAGAGAAGATATTGGCTTAGCTGAAGATGATTTTGTATTGGTGTTTGGAGGGAATATGGGGAAACCCCAAAATTTGTCAAATGTTATTAGATTAGCAAATGAAGTCAAAGAAATAGATAAGATAAAGTTCTTATTTATAGGTCAAGGGGTGGAGAAAAAAAAGATCAAAGACTTATCAGATTCTTTAAATTTGAATAATACTAAGTTCATAGATCAAGTCGATAGAAAAAATTATCAAGCTATAATGAGATCTTGTGATGTTGGCTTGGTAAGCCTTAATAAAAAGTTTACAGTTCCTAATTTCCCATCAAAAACTATGGATTATTTAAAATTTGATTTACCTATACTTGCTGCTCTAGATAAAGCTGCTTTAAACGACTATGGAAATTTTATAGAGAAAAAAGCTAAAGTTGGTTTATGCTCCGATGCTTCTGATATGAATGCTTATAAAAGCAACCTTTTAAAATTATATAGAGATCGTTCCTTATATAATTTCTATGTAGCTAATTGTAGTAAAACTTTTAGCAAAGAATTTAATATAGAAAACAATTACAAAAGAATTATAGAGTGCATATAATATATGGAATATGACAATGAATATTGAGCGGTTTACCAATACGGTTGACAGGAATTGGATCATATGGAAAAGAGTAGAAAAAAATTCTATTAATATAAAATGTCTTTAAATCAAGCTATTTCAAAGACAGATAAGACAATCAAACTGCTAGATAAATAAGTATTTAACATGATCGGTTATAAAATAAAAAAAATAAACAACTTTAATTGGAGGGTTATGCATAATTGCTTATTACCTTATGATCTTGAAATTCCTCCAGATATGTCAAGAATAAAGGGTATCTTATATTGCATTACTCATTTTATATTTTTAATAAGATGGGAATCGAAATCAACTAATGAAGATTCACAATGGTGGAGGGTAATTTTTTCTGGTGAGTATATTTTGGAAAACCTTAAGAAAAAGGTACGGTATGAGATTAGAAAAGGACTTAAGAACTATTCTTACCATGAGGTATCAAAAGAAGAGATTAAAAAACTAGGTTATGAAGTTTATAAATCTTCATATATAAGATATGAAACTCATGAAAAAATGATGCCCAAAAATTTCTTTATTGATCAAGTTGAGTCAATGCCTAAAGATATAGAGTTTAGAGCTTTATACAATATAGAATCAGGTGCAATGGAGGCTTTTGTTGAAAATATAGTTCAAGATAAAGAGTGCTTCATGTCAACAATGTGGCTTGATCCCTTGGCAATGCAAAAAAATGCCGGCTATGCTTTTTTTCACGAAATTTTAAATGAATATATAAATATAAGAGATTTTAAACATGTTAGCGATGGATCAAGAAATATTAGCCATGAAACAGGAATTCATGAATTTTTAAGGAACAAATTTAATTTTTATAATTCACCAATGAAAATAAATATAATTTACAACCCATTGATCTACCCTTTAGTTAAGATATGTTTTTTAGTAAAAAATATTTTTCCAAAGAATTCAAAAATATCATCTTTACTTCGATTAGAGTTTTATGCCAGAAAAAAGAGTTAAAATAAGTTTTATAACATTATGAATAAATTATCAACTGAAAGAGAGGCTGTGTTCGATAGCTTTATAAATATAGCAAGATCTATATACTCTGAAGATTTTATACCTCTGCATCGCCCAATCTTTTATGGAAATGAGAAAACTTATCTATCTGATTGTATAGACTCAAATTTTGTTTCCTCTGTAGGTGAATACGTAAATAAATTTGAAAACCTTATTTCAGAATATGTTGGCTCAAAATTTGGGATTGCCATAGTAAATGGAACCAATGCAATTCATTTAGGTCTGCTATTACTTGGAGTAAAGCCTGGGGAAGAGGTTATAACCCAATCATTAACTTTTGTTGCTACTACTAATGCAATTCATTATTGTAACGCTGACCCAGTTTTTCTTGATGTAGATAGAGATACAATGGGGTTAAGCCCGAAAGCTTTAAAACAATTTCTAGAGCATAATTGCGAGCAAAGAAAAGATGGCTTATACAATAAAATTTCAGGTAAAAAGGTATCTGCTTGTATATCAATGCATACATTTGGACTATGTGGTCGTATAGATGAGATAGTTAAAGTTTGTAAGGAATTTTCTTTACCCGTATTAGAAGATGCTGCTGAATCTCTAGGAAGTTTTTATAAAAATAAACATTCAGGAACCTTTGGTGATATTGGAGTTTTTAGCTTCAACGGTAACAAACTACTTACTACAGGAGGTGGAGGAATGATTGTAACCAATAACGCTAAACTCGCAAAAAAAGCAAAACATTTATCAACAACAGCAAAAGTTCCACATGCCTTTGAATTTAACCACGATCAAGTTGGCTATAATTACAGGATGCCTAATATTAATGCTGCCTTGGGTTGTGCGCAGATTGAGCGAATACAAGTTATGTTAGACTCAAAAAAAAGTGTTACGAAAAAATATATAGAACATTTTAAACACTCTGACATAGAGCTCGTTAAACCAATTAATTCCTGCGTCGCTAATAACTGGCTTAACGCAATTATATTAAACTCTAAAACCGATAGAGATAATTTTCTTACATATACTAATAATAGAAATGTTATGACTAGGCCTATCTGGAAGTTAACTCACTCCTTGCCTATGAATAAAAATTATTTTAATGATGGGCTTAAGAATTCTTTTTGGCTTGAGGAAAGGGTTGTGAATATCCCTTCGAGCGTTCCCATAAATTCATTCAATAAATTTATCGAGACATTCTGATGGATGTTCTTAAACTAATTGGGAGAACGAAGCCCTTATTTTATGATGATATTGAGAATAATAGAGAACTTCTTGACTCATTAGTAAGCTCATCAAGTTTCCTTGTAATTGGAGGCGCGGGCTCAATAGGCCAGGCAGTCACTAAAGAGATTTTTAAAAGAAAACCAAAGATCTTACATATCGTAGACATCAGTGAGAACAACATGGTAGAACTTGTAAGGGATATCAGGAGCACTCTTGGATACATATCCGGTGATTTTAAAACGTTTGCTATTGATTGTGGTTCAAAAGAGTTTAAGGCATTGCTGAGCTCTGGAACAAAATATGATTATGTTCTTAACCTATCTGCTTTAAAGCATGTGAGAAGTGAAAAAGATCCTTATACTCTTTCAAGGCTGATCGAGGTAAACATAGAAAATACTATCGAAACAATAAAACTTGCAAAAAAAAATGGGCTAAAAAAATATTTTTGTGTATCTACAGATAAAGCAGCCAATCCAGTTAACATGATGGGGGCAAGCAAAAGAATAATGGAAATGTTTCTTATGAAAGAAAGTGCTGATATCTCATTATCCATGGCTCGTTTCGCTAATGTCGCTTTTTCTGATGGCTCTCTTTTGCATGGTTTCAACCAAAGGTTCTCAAAAAAACAGCCTATTGCAGCTCCTAAAGATGTAAGAAGATATTTTGTTACCCCGCAAGAGTCAGGTGAGCTTTGCCTAGCATCCTGTTTATTAGGCAAAAATAGAGATATTTTTTTTCCAAAACTTAGTGAAGAACTAGATTTAATAACTTTTTCTGAAATTGCTATCAACTATCTTGCAAACCTTGGTTATCAAGCTGTCCCATGTAATTCAGAAGAGGAGGCTAGACAAAGGATTGAAGAGCTAATTCCAAAAAAAATGTGGCCATGTTATTTTTTTTCAAGCGATACAACTGGCGAGAAAGATTTCGAGGAGTTTTTTACTGATAATGAAATGCTCAATATGGAATCATTTAAAAATATAGGCGTCATTAAGAATGATTCGTCATTTGATGAAAAATTATTAGATAATTTTAAATCTCAATTAGCTATAATAAGAAAATCTAATAACTGGAAAAAAGAAAGCTTTTTAGATTTATTTAAACAGATACTTCCTTCATTTGGGCACAAAGAAACTGGAAAGTACTTAGATGATAGGATGTAATATGACAAGATTGCTAGATATTTTTCTCTCGAGTATAGCTATAATTATTTTAAGTCCTATATTGATAAGCACCATTTTGATTTTAAAACTAACTGGTGAAGGTGAGGTATTCTTTCTACAAAAGAGAGTTGGCATAGATAAAATAACTTTTATGCTAGTCAAGTTTGCAACTATGCTAAAAAATAGTGAAAATATTGGTACTGGAACTATTACAGTCTTCGAAGATCCAAGAATACTACCTTTCGGGCATTTCTTAAGAAGAACAAAATTAAATGAATTACCGCAACTTTTTAATATTCTTTATGGAACCATGAGCATTATTGGACCAAGACCTCAAACAAAAAGATGCTATGAAGCTTTTCCTAAATCAAGCATAGAGTATATAAAAAGAGTAAAACCAGGTTTATCTGGAATAGGTTCAATTATTTTTAGAGATGAAGAGCTTATGATGCATAATCATGAAGATCCAGGCATGTTTTACGATAAAGTTATTATGCCTTATAAGGGCCTTCTAGAAGAATGGTTTGTTGTAAATAATAATATATATACCTATTTTAAACTTATTGCTCTAACGGTATTGGTTGTTTTAAAACCTAATACAAAAATGGCATGGAAATTTTTTAACGACCTGCCACAACCACCTGAAGAGCTATTTAAATATTTTTAATTAAATAAATAATGAAAAAAAATATATCATTAGTTTTTTGTAGCCTTGACCATCTCCACAGTTGTCATTTATTTTGCTTTAATAATAAAAACTTTTTTGGAGATAGTGTTAATGATTAGATTTACTGAGTTAGGCCAAGAAATTCCCTACTCTATTCTTAAAAAAAAATATGATGCTGCCTTGGCCGCAAATCAAAAAAATATAGAAGCTATAAGTATTTCATCCTATTCAACAAAGTTAAGAGAGGTCAATTCGAGGTTTGTAAACTTAAAGTTTGTTAACAATAATGAATTCATTTTTTTTTCGAATTATAATTCTCCTAAATCCCAAGAGTTTATAGACCACAATCAAATTACGGCTTTGATTTACTGGAATACTACTAATACACAAATTAGGTTAAAAGCCACAATTAATAAAACTTCAGCAGAGTTTAATAAAAAATATTTTCTAGATAGGTCTGATCAAAAGAATGCATTAGCTATTTCATCCAATCAATCTGAATCCATAGATTCTTTCGAGACAGTATTATTAAATTATAGTAAATCTCTTGAGTTAGATAATCTAAAAAAATGTCCAGATTATTGGGGAGGTTTTTCATTTACTCCATATTACTTTGAATTTTGGGAAGGTCATGAATCGAGATTAAATAAAAGAGACTCATATCAAATAAATAATGGTGAATGGTGCCACTCTATCCTTCAGCCATAATAAAAAATATTGCGAAATGGTCTAATTAGTATAGAATCATCATCAAATTATGATAAAAATTATATCTATGAAAGCTTTAAATAATCCTTTGTCAAATTCTTAATGTTAATCAATCTTGTTAATCAATCTTTATAGGTATTCTCATAGCTTCTCAGAAAAAAAATATTACTCCAATTAATGAAAAAATCAGAGCTAGTGAAGTTATGCTCATTGGTTCTAATGGAGAAAAACAAGGTCTAGTAGCTTTCTCGGTTGCATTAGAGTCAGCTAGAGTTGCTGCTCTGGATTTAGTTCAAGTTTCGCCATCTGATGCTACTCCTGTGGTTTGTAAGCTCTTAGATTACGGCAAGCATGTGTTTGATAAGAAGAAAAGCTTATCTTCATCTAAGGTAAAAGTTAAAAGAAATACAACAAAAGAAATTAAATTTAGACCATCTACCGATATTGGCGACTATAATATTAAATTAAAAAAGGTTAAAAGCTTTATTCTTGACGGAGATAAGACTAAAATAAGCGTCCGATTTAG
>MDTF01014482.1_pt1 | contig 41479 bp, 37 predicted proteins | sample 811191 | NCBI WGS metagenome assembly MDTF01 (sample SAMN05326649, study PRJNA326480) | marine metagenome | isolation source: seawater | place: Southern Ocean | collected 2011 | reverse complement strand
TCAAACAAGCCATAATTGACGAAGTTTCAAAATACCATTTAGATGTTTTGAGTATTGAAAATTAGAATAACACAAAAAAGGACAGAAGCTTGTCTTATCCCTCCCATTTTGCGCGGATATACTCACCTTTTGTTGTCGTTTAAACAAGTTAGAATCAATTAGAGAAATTGGAACAAAATATAATTATGAAAAAAATAACACTACTTATATTGATAATTATAACTGCTGCAAAGTTATCCGCACAATTGGATACAAATTTCTTCCCGCAATTTGCATCCTACGCTCAAAATCCAATAATTGATTACGGGGACGAAATAGCTGGTACACCATGGATTGACCCTTGTGTATTAAAAGAAAATGGGCAGTATATCATGTACACTTCTGGGGTCCAAGGGGGGATAAATCATCCAGACGATACGATAGGTATTTACCGTTGGCTTTCTAGCGATGGATATAGTTGGGTATTAAATCCTAAAGCACCTGTTTTAGATCATCTTGACGGATCATATTATCAAGGAGGTGTTGAAACTCCAAGTGTTGTCTTTTACAAAGGAGAATATCACATGTACAATACAGTTTACACAGAGAACAATGCTTATCTATTTAAAATTTCTCACGCAACTTCGCCCGATGGAATTACTTGGCAAATGGATGCTAATCCTTTATTAGAGCCGTCATCTAATTACACTTGGATGGATACAATATTGGCAGAACCTGGAGTAATAGTAAAAGATGACACCCTATATCTATTTTTTGCTGCAGGTAGCAGTGCTGGTAGCTTTAGCATTGGACTTGTGAGGAGTATTGATGGGGTTAACTTTATTGATACAACTCAAACGGCGCAACTTCCTACTGATGTTTATCAAAACGGAAATAACTATACTGGATTATCAACTCCTTCGCCAGTTCTGATTGGAGACACTATTTATCTTTTTACTGATGTTGCTCAGAATGTTTTTGGAAATAATTGGAAGCAGGTGGCGCTTCATCAATTCAAATCTTATGGAGATATTAATAAATGGTATCATGATGCACTGCCAATTCATGTGCGCAGTGATTTTACTTGGACAAATGGAAACTTTGGTGCAGAAATCTTTGCAATAAATCCTTTATTAGATGGTAACAGACTTAGGATATGGTATTCAGGATACAACTTATCAAGTATTGACAATACAAATATGATGAATGATACTACTTACAATGCTTATTTTATAGGTAATGAATTACACGTTAATAGTGGCTTTTGGGGAATAGGAACTTCAGAATATGTTTTTCCTAACCTTGTTGAAGTTGAAGATTTAATCATAGAGAATTCTATTCAAGTTTATCCAAATCCTGCTAGCAATATTCTGAAAATACAACTCCCAAGAGAATATATTAATGAATCAATTCAAATTTATAACTCACTTGGGTATTTAGTAAAACTTGTGAAATTGAGCCAATCGAATACAATTGATATTAAAGGTTTACCAAATGGAATTTATTTCTTGAGATTACATAATGAATCTCAGTATTGTGGGAAATTTATAAAAGAATAAAATACCGAAAGCCTAACAATATATATAGTGCACAGCCCCTTTGAGATGCTACGACATGATGCATAGGGGTTGCTTAAATTAGCTTCAGCAGAATGAAAACCATACTATCCGTAATATTGATGTCTATTGATGATTGCAGAGACACCAGCATTCAGATCATAAACATTGATGCAGCTACTATTTCCTTTACCTCAGACAGCATAGCCAATGTATTTACACCAAACTACGGAGCTATAAATGACGACATCGACTTTTCTATGGGTAACGATTTCGTTGACTGCAGTAACGTATATGTATACAACCGCTGGGGAGCCTTGATCTTTGAATCTATAGAAGGCTTTCCGATATGGGCTGGAAGAACATTTGTTGGAAAACCCTGCCAAGAAGGTGTTTATTTCTATAGGCTAGAGGTCAATGAAACTAATTATACTGGTTATGTTACCTTGCTTAGATAAATTTGTAATTGATGCTAATTTGAGAATGCTGCACCATAGCATCTATCGATTGAATGCATTCTAATAAAGACAATAGTGTTCAATCAAAAGATAAACAGAAGTGAACTGAATAATTCATTTCATTTTTGCTACAAATAATTAAATAAAAAAGAACAATGGATATAGGAACAATCATACTTGCAATATCATTAGTCATCATCATGTTTGGCATGGGTTTATCCTTAGTTAAAGAGGATTTTGTTCGATTGCTTCAGCATCCAAAAGCAATAATTATTGGGTTAATCAACCAGATTATTTTGTTACCAATTATTGCCTATCTACTAATCGTTTTATTTGAAGTAGAAACCGATATCGCAATAGGTGTAATGATTTTAGCGGCTTGCCCTGGCGGTCCAACATCTAACCTTATCACCCATTTAGCAAAAGGAGATACCGGCTTATCCATTTCATTAACAACGGTCAATAGCCTAATTACAATTTTCACTATTCCTTTTGTTGTAGACTTTGCATTAACTCAATTTTTAGATAGTAACGAACTGGTTCAAATCAACAAATTACAAACGGTGATTCAAATTTTTGCAATTGTAATCATTCCTGTTTCCATCGGTATGGCGATAAAAAACACTAAACCAGCTTTTGCCGATAAAATGAATAAACCGGTTAAAATAGCCTCTGCTGCCGTCTTATTTCTAGTCATAATTGGTTTGGTGTTAAAGAAAAGAGAAGATCTAATTCCTTATTTACAACAGGCAGGCTTGACCGCCTTAGCATTAAATGTAGCTACTATTCTTATTGGTTTTATAACTGCAAAAATTGCGAAATTAAATTGGACTCAATCGATTACCATTTCAATAGAGTCTGGAATTCAAAATGGTACCATGGCTATTGCCATTGCATCCGGTATACTAATGAATGATAACTATGCTATAGCTCCCGCCGTTTATAGTCTTATTATGTTTTTTACCGGTGGAGCAATTATCGCATTTGGGATGAAGACTATAAAGCAAAAAGCAACACCTTAGAACAACTGAAAAAAGGTATAATCCTATTGGGAGAAAAAGGAGTGACTTTTAGAAATTGCTAATTACGAAATTGGCAGTTTGTCCTAAATTTGCAACATTAGTATTTAAAACCAGTTCCCAAATTCCTTATTGTACGACACGAAAGGTCTACTGATAATGGCTGCGGGAACTTGGCCTTCATTACAATGCCCATTAATGACCTATTCACTCCTATCCTCGCCCTTACAGGGATTTACAGATGCTACTTTCCGAAATGCACAGCAAAAATTCTTTGGAGGAATAGACACCTTTTACGCGCCTTACATACGCTTTAATAGAAAGATGATCATCAAAGGATCGTATCAGCGAGACTTAAACCCTGAAGTAAATACAAGCCTAGATCTTATACCACAGGTGATGACGGCGGATGCTGATCATTTTATATTTGTGATAAAGTACATTCAATCGTTAGGGTACAAAGAATTGAATTGGAATTTGGGTTGCCCCTACCCAATGGTTACCAAAAGTGGAATGGGCTCTGGTCTAATTTGCAATACTGAAAAAATAGATCATATTTTAGATCGCGCTCACAACGAGACAGATGTCACCATCTCTATGAAAATGCGTCTGGGTTATGAAAATAGCAAAGAAATATTAGATTCTTTTCCAATACTAGAAAAGTACCCACTTAAAAATGTAGCCATTCATGCTCGACTTGGTAAGCAGTTATACAAAGGAGGTGTCGATCTTGAATCATTCCAGACATGCATTGACATAGCAAAGCATACTTTGTATTACAATGGCGATATAACGACTGTTGAACGGTTTAAAGCAATGCGAGAACGATTCCCAACTATCGAGCACTTTATGATAGGACGAGGTCTTATTGCTGATCCTTTTTTACCCAGTATGATAAAGGCTAACATTACTGAGTATCCTAATGATCGTTGGGAGATTTTTAGTGCATTTCACGATACTATTTATCAGCAGTATGATGCTATGCTTTCTGGACCTACGCCAATTAAAATGAAAATGCTCGGTTTTTGGGAATTTTTCTCTCAGTCTACACACAATCCTCAGAAAGTTTATAAAGCAATAAAAAAAGCGGGAAATCCTTATAAGTACAAACAAGCCGTAAGTGATATTATTGCTACTCAAAAAGAGCATACTACTGGATAAGGAATACATTCATTACTGCAGTCATATGCCTCAGTTAATCAATCTCATAAGCACAACCTTCAATTGGAATAGTAGTATAATATCTAATTTTTAAGATATTTAAAAGAATAAGATTTTACAATCAAAACCTGTATTGCATTAAAATGCAGTTTTGCATTAGCGTTGACGCTCTATAACTTAAGAAATAACGAAAAATGGAAATAAATAATTCAAGAATTTTAATTACTGGCGGCAGTTCAGGAATTGGCAAAGAAACAGCAAAGCAGTTTATTCAAAAAGGAGCCCAAGTGGTAATCACAGGTCGAGATGAAAACAAGCTAAAGCTTGTTGCAACGGAGATTGGTGCTATTCCTTTGTTATTTGATATCAGTGATCTGAATTCAATTAATGAAATGGCAGCAGCTGCCCTGGCTCTTTTGGACGGCAAAATAGATGTGCTTATCAACAATGCAGGTATTGGTGTATTTCCAAAATTGGGAGAGATAACTGTTGAAGACTTGCAAAGCGTTTATGCCACCAATGTTTTTGGACTGACCTTGCTTACTCAAGAAATTGTAAAGACATTTAAAACTCAAAATTATGGCAACATAATAAATATCGGCTCTAGTGCTAGTCTGAAGGGATTTGTTGGAGGAAGTGTTTATGCTGCTTCAAAATTTGCGGTTAGAGGAATGACTCAATCTTGGCAAGCTGAATTACGAAAATTCAATATTCGTGTCTCTATAGTTAACCCAAGTGAAGTAGCTACCGCATTTGCTGCTGAGGACAGAAAAGAACGCGAAGAAATGCCCAATAAATTAGGATCTGAAGAAATCGCTCACTCTATTGTTTCTGTTTTAGAAATGCGTGACAAAGGGTTTATTCAGGAACTGAACGTTTGGGCAACTAACCCGTTTTAATGCGGTAAAAATATTGTCTACAAAATGAAACCTATCAGCGGAAGCTGATGGTATACTGGGTCAATTAATTATCACTTATTTGACCTAATTTTTTTAAGATGATTCTGGTGATTTACTGAATATTCGGCAAAGAGAGACAATCGTTACAGGTATAAATAAGCACACCTAATACTTAAAAAGACCAGCTCGAAAGGCCTCTTTTAATAGCCCTAAAGTGTTACAATTAATTGTAAGAGTGAGACAGCACTGCTCTAAACATAGACAACGGCATTTATAGATTATTACATGATCTTAAGAATTGCAGATATCGATACAGAAAAAGAGATAAAACACTAGTAATGCTAAGTATTATTTAGGTATAATTAGATCCAAGATTGAACTAATTTGCCGATTTTTTATGTATTTATTATTGGTCAGAAATTATCCATTTTAGAAATGAATAATTCAAATGAAATATCACTTAGACCCTAAATACGGACGAAAAAGGGTCTGCTTTAACGTTATTATTCGTTTTTGTTCAGTATTAAAAGGCAACATTAGTTGCATATTTACAACTAATATTTAGTTGTAAAGAATAAAGCAAACATCCCGCCTTAATTTTCATTCTCATGGCTTCCAAAAAGACGAAAAAAATTCTTAAGAATGAAACTTCAGAAATGAGCAAAGCAGGACTATTTTTGGTAAAAGAAAAAAAGCTAACTGAGAGAATAATTCAAACCATACCAAGCGGCATACATGTGTATGATTTCATAAAAGGAACGACCACCTTTATAAATAAATCTTACACAAGTATTCTAGGCTATAACTTGAGTGAGATAATTGGATTAAAGCCAGAAGCCTACTTTGCGTTATTCCATCCTGATGATAGACAGGCCATAATTGAACACATAGAAAGTGTAGAAAATGGCAAACAAGACAGAATAGAATATAGATTTAAACACAAAAAAGGAAATTGGGTTTGGTGCAGCTCTGAAGATGCACCATTTGAACTATCAGAAGATGGCCGAGTAAAAAGCCTTGTTGGAATTATTACCGATATTTCGAAAGACAAAAAACAGCGCAGAGCGCTGAAGAAAAATGAATCCGAATTAAAGCTTACTCAAAAAATAACTCATATTGGAAATTGGAACTTAAACATAGAAACCGATGAAATAACATGGTCTGATGAGCTTTACAAGCTTCATGATCTTGATGATTCAAGTCCTCCACCAACCCAACCCGAGCAAAAGGAATTATTTACTGACAAAAGTTGGGCATTAATATCAGACGCAATTCTTGCTTGCTCAAAAAAAGGAACTCCATACAACTTAGAGGTTCTAACATCAAAAACAAATAGTGTAGCAACTTGGCTAATGACTAAAGGTGAAGCCGTTCGCAACGATAAAGATGAAATTATAGAGATAAAGGGCTCCACTCAGGACATTACATTACAGAAAACTACTGAAATGGAGTTAAAAAGAAGCAATCAGCTTCTTCTAACGTCCCAATCCATTGCTCATTTGGGAGGCTGGGAACTTAATATTTTAACTAACGATTTATACTGGACAGCCGAAACGTATGCCATTCATGAAATCTCTGCAAGTGAGTTTAACCCTACGGTTGATGCAGGCATTGGATATTACTTGCCTGAATCACGAAATATACTTTCAAAAGCAATTAAAATTGCAATTGAGGAGGGAAAGGGATATGATTTAGAACTCAAAACTCATACAGCAAAAGGTAAGTTAATAGATGTACGGACAACAGCTACAGTAACTATGGTTGATGGTCAATCAGTTAAATTAACTGGAATTTTTCAAAATATTACAAAACAAAAACAGAATGAATCTGCTCTAATTGCGGCCAAAGAAAAAGCCGAGTCGGCTAGTTCTTTAAAAAATAATTATCTGGCAAATATGAGTCATGAAATTAGAACACCCATGAATTCCGTAATTGGGTTTTCAGACTTGCTCAAAAAAGATGATTTATCTCTAGAAACAAAACATAAGTACCTAAATATTATTGATGGTAATTCAAAACAGTTACTGAGTCTAATTGATGACATTATTGATGTTGCTAAGATCGAATCAAATAATATGAAAATCATTACTGAAAACTTTAATATTTCTGAAATCCTTGTTGATTTAGAAGTAATGTTTAATCAATTAAAAGTCGATAAAAATAAGCCTAGCATTATATTCGAAGCTCATATTCCTAAGAATTGCGAACACTTAATGATCAAGTCAGACGGTTTAAGGATTCGTCAACTGCTTTCAAATCTATTGAGCAATGCATTAAAATTTTCTGCTCAAGGAACCATTTCATTTGGGTTCAAACAAGCTGAGACCGATCTTATATTCTTTGTGAAAGATCAAGGAATTGGAATTTCACCAGATAATATTACTGGCATTTTCGAACGGTTTAAACAAGTAAATACTGGAGTCTCAAAAAATAAAGGAACAGGTCTGGGATTGGCGATTTGCAGGGGACTCGTTCATTTATTGGGTGGTGAAATTTCAGTACAATCAACACTGAATGTAGGGTCAATTTTTACTTTTCACATACCATTTGAAGAAGTTCAGCCTCTAAAGAGCAAAAACATCGAACCTCAGAATGAGATCCAGTCATTTAAAGGAATAACTGTTTTACTTGCAGACGATGACTCTTTTATCCAACTATATTTTGAAGAAATAATGAAATTGTGGGAGGTTAACATTTTGGTTGCTGATAACGGAGAAATAGCTGTTGAAATGTATAAGAATACCCCTGAAATTGCCTTGGTTTTAATGGATCTTAGAATGCCGATCATGGATGGATTTAAAGCTACTGCTGAAATCTTAAAATTTGATCCTAAGGCCAGAATATTAGCACAAAGCGCTGATGCAGCCGATACTGAAAAAGTAAAGATCATGAAGATAGGTTGTAAAGAGTACCTTACAAAACCCATACGAAAAGAACAACTTTTAACGGTCTTCCAAAAGTGGGTTTAATCTCTTTTGATAGCTGTAAAATATCTAACCTTACAAAATAATTTTAATTAAACACCAAGTTGGTTTTATGAATTGACCAATAGCTATCCCGTTATTTATCATTTTATTATTCAATAAATCTAGAAATAAAGAACGAGCTTTAAAGTCAACTTGCTATCAATATATTTCCAAACCGATTAACAAATTAGAAATGCTTTCAATATTGCATGAGTACTTTTATAGTTAATGTGCCGTTGGATAATCAAAATCGGATAATACATACGTTTTAGAAGCGTTAGACAAAGGCTAATTGTAATTCGGGTTTTCGTGATTTATTAACGCACCTGCATTAACTTAACTTACTACAGATACCTTTATTCGTTTTTGCAGCTGAGCTAATAAAGATTAATATCTCTCGATATTATTAACCATTACTGAGACTTTGTGCAATTGCGTATTGAATCCGTAATTTTGCATTTTTAAAATTGAAACTAAAGTAGCAACATGATAAAACACTCTCTAATTGACAACCTTGTCTACATTTCTATTGATAATGTGGATTTTTCTTACAGAATTCCGATTAAAAAAATTGGAAATTCAATTGATTGGAGAATTGGAGTAAAAGGGACAGCAGGCATTGTTATGAAGAATGTATCAACATGGACACTTCAATTATTCACAAAAAATATTACTGATAATAAGTACGTTAACCAGTTTAAAAGTATTTTGGAAGAACACAGCACTAACAACACTATTGATTGGGAAGACACTTTATTAGCGGTAATTATTCAAAATGAATACAACAAATTAATTGCTGCTAATAATATTACGGCTGAGAAAAAAAATAGCGAGGACGAAATTATTTCAATGTTAAAAAAGAAATACAAGCTCGATTAAAATCGATAGGATATACTGATTCCTAGAATCGCCACTACTCCATGCCTGTTGCTTATCGCCGCGCCAATATAGATTTAAGACACGAAAGACTATGAAATTACTCCGAATCCCCAGTCCTTTTAAAGGTGTATCGACATTACGTAAAGAAAAGTGTAGAATTTGCAATAGCGAAAAAGGATTGCAAGTTGGCGAAGTCGATTACTGGGATATTGCAAACGCTCGTTTAATTAAATGTGAACAATGTGGTCTTACGCAACTAGACCCGATGCTTACCGATGAAGAAACTGCTAAAGGGTGTTTGGCTTATTATATTGAGGAGTCGCTAAGAGTATCTCCAAAAGAACAGAAAAGGAATATGTTGAGAAACTTTCGAAGAGGGTATTTGTTTGCCATTTCGCTGAAAGGAAAAGGATATTACCCTAAGGATGTGTTGGAATTAGGCCCTGGCTCGGGTTATTTTACTGCTGGATTAAAATTTGTTTTTCCTAAAGTAAAAATAACGGTGATGGATATCAATAAAGAAACATTGGATTTTAATGCATTGCACCACCAATATGAAACTATAGAGGCCCATATTGAGAATTACAGTCCTGCATTAGACAATAAATTCGACTTAGTAATTGCGCGTGATATTATGGAGCATGTGGTCGATATATCAAAAGTAGTAAGTAACGTTCAGAAATATTCTAAAGAAAACGGACTCTTTCATTTCATTACTCCCAATGGACATGAAGATGCATGGAAGCATTATTTAACCTTCAATCACCTAAAAAAAGCTTCAGAGCTATTGATTAATCACGTGAACTATTTTGATGGTAAAGGACTCTTGAATCATCTTACTTCACATGGTTTCTCCCCTATCAACTATTATACATACAACCTGAAAACTACTCGCAAAGGAAGAGGTTGGAAAACCAGTGAAAAACTTATGGCGTCAACCTCAAAAAAGAAAAATAGTGACTTTTATGTTGAGAAGGTCAACGAAGTAAAAGAGAACAGTTTTGATAAAAACAGTCTTCTAAACCAATGGTACATTTACGATGGGCCTAATCTTATAACCAACTTTATATGCTGGTATCAGCACAGCAGTCTTATCCGATTATCGCCGACACTAAATATTGGTCATGAAATTCATGGTTTATTTAAAATAACTAAGTCCGATAAAGCCTAATTCCGCAATGCTTTTATAGGTTAAGTGATTCATTGCCGGACTTTTGCATTTTGCGGTAAGAGGCATTAAGTCGCTTGTAATTTTAGATATTCAGCTTTCCTTTTTTCTAATTCTTCAATTAACTCCTCTTTAGTAGTTTTCAAACTTGCAATCAAATTACTTTTTCGCATAAATAGGGTTATGTATTTAAAGGTTTGCCTCAGTTTGTAATATGTAACCATATAATTAATGCAAAATACACCGGTTGGATATAAAACTAAGAAAAACAGCATTCCCAAGATGTTATTGGTATAAGAAGCCATTACAAAAGCTTCAATACCATAAAAAATTAGAAAGACAATTAACCCTACAGCAATAGTGATTGCTCCAACAAAATCTTCTCTAATTTTGATTTTCCTACCTATAAATCCAGTAAGCTTAAAGGGTATAAAATTGGTTATAAAACCAAATAGAAAAAACGGGAGTCCAATCAAAAAATACAGTAATCGCCGAACCCCAAAGAACCGAATAGAAGAGGATCGAATTTGCGTATCTCGTAATTGTGACCGATCCAAATCTTCAACATAAGTGGAGATTTTATGCTCAAAATTCTTCAAAATCGCTGGTTCATGTTTTGCATAATGCACCACCGCTTTTGCTATGTCTTGAGACAAACGGAAATCTTGAGTTCCTTTTTCTTCTGTCGAATTTTCTGCTCTAAGTGTGCCTCTATATAACGTTTCAATTTGCTCAATAGTTTTCTCAAGTTGATCATTTTCGATAAAAACTATTCGTTTTTCAAGTTCAAATTTTATAAGTTCTGTAAGTTGTAAAACTGCCTCGCGAGGATCTTCTATAAATGCATTTTTATAATCAGAAACTTGGATAGGTTCACCAAAATTGACAAGCACATCGCTTTTAAATAAATGTGGATCTGAATAATTAAGACCAATCGGAATTATGGCAAGACCTAACTCAAAGTTGTGTTTTTCTTCAGCACCTAAAGCGATCCTTGCCGTACCGGTTTTGATAGGTCTTAAACGGCGCTCCGTTTTACTTACCCCTTCAGGAAAAATAAGAATGGTTTTATTTTGACCAAAATGTTGGTGGCATTTTTCAAAAGTACCTGCGTTCTTGTGTAATTGTCCAGGAGATAAATCTGCTTTATAAACTGGAATCATGTACAGTTGATTAAACGCCGGTCTGAGTAGTTTGTTTTTAAAAACAGCTCCTCGAGCCAAAAAGAATAATGATCTTTTTATATGAGCTCCCAATAAAATGGAATCCATAAAAGAACTCGGATGATTAGCGGCAAATAATATCGGTGTATCTGATTTAGGAATGAAATCTTTGCCGCTAATGGTTAACGACCTGAAATAAGCTTTTGTGGTTAGGTAAAAGAGCCATTTAAGAGGAGTATACAGCATAACTTTTCAGGATAATTCTATGAAAGAAAAACGAAAGATATCGGAATTGAGCCTCTTGCTTAAAATTTAGCAAGCTATAAATGAATGCCTTTTTTCTTTTTAAACTGCATTTATCCATGAGTTCGATTTCCAGAAAAACCATAAAAGAATAACTCGGAAGTCTTATTCTAGTATGAAAAATCATAATGAAATAGTGATTTATACTCTAGATGAAAATTGGAGCCTGAGACAATCGCAGCTAAATCGAACGAATTTTTCTGTGCTTGGGAGTTTGAAGATGGAAAGCTGACCCATCTTTTGAGAAAAGCCCAACGCTGCCAACTGACAAACTACCATTAACAATACTAAATCTTTAGCTCTTAGTTTAAATACGCCTATTATTGAATCTTCGTTTTTTATTAGGCACAAATTCAACTACAATTAGAACAAATCCCTTTAGCCTGAATCTCAAAGCTCTCAATTTTATATCCTGGTAAATTTAAGGTCTCTATTGAATTACTTTGAACACAAGACACTTCATTGCAGTTCGTACATTTAAAATGAACGTGCTGGTGGTTGTGCTCTTCTGTCGTGCATTTTTGACTGCAAATAGCATAAAATATCTCATCGTTTTCTACCGATACTTTGTGGATCATCCCTGATTCGATAAGCGAATTTAAGGTGCGATAGAGTGTTACGCGATCTACCTTTTGCAACCGATCCTGAATTTTGGAATGAGGAATTGCCTTGTCAAATTCTTCAATTGTCTGCAGCACTCCTACCCGATTGGTAGTCGCTTTTAAATTCCTTGTACGCAAGGCTTCTGCCCAATTATTCGTTTCATTCATAACTCCAACGAATTTAAAACTTTGCATTAATCCCAGCAATAATATTCACCCCTAAATCATCCGCAAAATACCGTTGCCGATTCAAATAGTCGCGATACACCGTGTTCAATATGTTTTCTGCCCTTAGATAAAAGTTAAACCTAAACTTACCTACCTGCCGCTCTGCAGAAACCTTTGCTCCTATCAGGTTATAGGCCTTTGGCGTCTGAATAAAATCTTGTGAAGGCAAGATGTGCATCTGCTCAAACACAAAACGATTGTTTACCTGCAACTCTATGTTTTCCCATTTACCGCGTCCTAAGTTCCAGTTCTTAACATCATAAGTCAATGCTCCATAAAGATTATTGGCAGGCATAAAAATCAATGGAATTCCCTGTGAATTATCGTCTCCCTTTAAATAACTGTATTGAATTTTAGTCTCTAGGTGACTTGTTATCTGATAAACCGTAGAAAAATCCAACCCATAAATACTGGCATTGGTTTGTTCGTATTTAAACACCGGAAAAGCGCCACGAATCGTCAGTCGAACTTCATTGCTTGGATTCAGGAATATATAGTCCTCAATGACTTGATAATAGCCCAAGGCCTCAAAAAACAACTTGTTCTTCACTTTACCTTTCAGCGAAAGCGTTCCTTTTAGCGATTGCTCTGGTCTCAAGGTAACCTCACCCAGTTCAATTCCACTTACACCCTGGTGCAGGCCATTGCTATACAGCTCATTAACCTCGGGGTTTCGATTTGCAAATCCTATATTTCCTAATAATTTCCAGTTCTTAATCAACTGCTGACTGACTCCACTCATTGCCGAGAAATTGCTGTACGAATTGCTGTACTTAACTATGCTTCTAGGAACCGAATTCGAAATGGTAGCTACATTTCGATTTTCCAAATCATACCTTCCTCCTATTTCAAAGGTGGTTTTATCCCAAGCTTTAGCAAGTATTCCAAACGCGCCATATTCTATTGCTACGTAGTTTGGAATCAGCGGTAGAATATTCGTTTCTGGAACATTGGTGTTATCTGTATGGTTGACTTGCACTCCCGTTTTGAATTCCCAATTTTCTCCAAAATCACTCAAATATTTCACCTCACCAAAATTCGAAACTTGATCTAGGCTCAACGTGGGAATATCTGACCTGCCACCTCTTCGAACGTCAAATTCCTTGCGCTGATTCAGCTGCACTGCATAAGTAAATTCCAATTTTTGATTTGGAGTGATGAAGTACATGGAATGCAATTTCATTAAATGATGATTTACCTGCTGGCGCGGTGCTTCGATTTCATACGAAAATTTGTCCTGTGTAAAAAAGGGTTCTGATCGGTTAAATGCTTCATCTAAGTCGGTCAAATTTCCAATATGCGCACCTCGCAATACTCCCGGCTTTGCATTAAATGAACTTAAATAAGCATCCATTATCCAGTTTTTCCGAATGGCTTTTTCGAATTGCAGCGCAACATTTGCTTCTTCATTTCCTGTGTTTCTCAGGTAATAATTTGGGCTGCGATTGTCTCCGCTTTTTTTGACGGTAGCATCTACTTTCCAGCCTATCTCCAAACCAACATTTTTGTATTGCTGCAGCGAAAAATGCAGCACGTTTCCAAGACCATTAGATTCAAAAAAGTAATTCCCTGATCCGTGTAAATGCGGTTCTCTTTTTATGCGACTCGGTTCTACTAATATCACACTTCCCAATGAATTTCCTTGGTACTCTACTGCTCCAACTCCTTTGATTACCGTTATTTCATTCGCCGAAAGCGGGTCTATCTCAGGACTGTGATCTACACCCCATTGTTGGCCACTTTGCGCCACACCATTATTCATTATTGCTAGCCGATTCCCATAAAGGCCATGTACGACTGGTTTAGCGATTCCACTGCCATTTTTGATAGAACTTACCCCACTCATTTGATCTAAAAGGGTAGACAAGTTTTTATCGCCGTTCTCTTCCAAGTCTTGCTTGCCAATGGTTTGCGATTCCTGTATGCTGCGCTCTTTTAATTTAGCAGTAATGGATACTTCATGCAAGTGATGGTGATTGTGGTCTAAAGAAATACCCATGACGGTATCGTTCCTTAGATTAAGAAAATACTCAATGGTTTCGCAGCCGATATGGCTAATCACAAGGTGGTAATTTCCAGGACAAACGCCTTGGATTTTGAAGTTCCCAGCAGTGTCCGAAACCGAACCCAATTTGAGTTCTTTTATAAATACATTTCCATAAACAATGGGCTTGCTGGTTGTTTCATCCGTAAGACGGCCAGAAATATTAAGATTACACGTTTGCGCAGTGCTTTGAACGCAAAACGCAAAGACAATAAGTAGCGTAAAAAAACTATTTAACATCAACGTCAAAGGTCACCTCAATGTCAGTTTCGCCACCTGCATTCGAGATATCACCAGAAGCGACATCTGAAGCGTTTTTATCGGGTGTATGTCGCAAAGTGATTGTTAACGTTGAGCTGAATGTTCCTTTGGTGATTAACTGAGTCGAAACACCGATTGGCTTTCCATTAGCGTCAGCATCCGTGTACGTTGTGCCTAAGTCTGGATTTGAGAATTGATAAAAAATCTGATGTTCGTCGCCTTCTTCTTTCACCTCTTCAGTAATATCTTCAGCGGGAGAAACTGTTTCATTTAATAATTCAATTTTTCCAGAATAGGTCAAATTGGTATCCAGTGCTCCATTTACTATGACGGGTGCATTTCCGCCATCTCCATCAACATCTTTGAAAGAAAACAATACGACGTCACCGTTCGGAGCAGTTAGCGTGTAGTTTAAAGTAGTAATTACTTCTTCTTGGTTCGGGATCGTAGGAAGAGTTGGAGTCAGAGGATCGTCTTTTTTACAAGAAACAAATACAATAGCAAAGGATAATAATAATAAACGCATAGCTTTTTTTTAATTTGAACTGCGAATATACTATTAAATGCAACAATGTTGCATTTAAAAATTATTCTGTTTATTGGGCAGTACTTTAAGAACATTTACACTCTTTTGATTAAATATATTTGTGATACTGTAAGACGAGTATATTGCATTTATTATCTCCAATTGTTGTTAATTATTTATAGCATAAATGAACTCCTTTTATTATGATACCTATTTCTTAAAGTTTTTCACTTCAGGGCTATTGATTCTGGCGTTTCAAAGTATTAGTGCTCAAGATCCCATAGAGAAAAGCACGCCCCAATCTGAAAAATATTTCAATCAGGATAGCAAACACTTTGTTCATATTGAACTAGGGGGACGCACATGCATTTATGGTTCATTGAATTATGAATATGCTTTGCATAAACAAATCTCTTTGGGCTTTGGTATTGGGCTTATTAACTTTCATAAGGGAGATATTATCCGAAATAACAATGGAAATTCAGAAACCGGGAAATATCTTGACATTATTGGGTCCCAAATGATTTATGGAAATTACTTTATTGGAAAAAATAAACATCAGTTACATCTTACAGCAGGTTTAACCAATGTTCTATTTACAAGTAGAAATAGATATCCATCAGAGACTGAATCTTGGTCAGAATCACAATTGGAGTGGAATGCAGGTATTGGATATCAACTCTCGTTTAAAAAAACTTATTTAAGATTGACAGGCTATTGTATTAGTTTACCTGAACCTTCTGGTTGGTTTCCAAAATATATGCCTTGGATTGGGATTTCAATGGGAGTGAAAGTTTAATAAACAACTGCCAACAATATGTGAAAACGCATTTTACACAATACGTTGGAGGTAATTTAAACTCAAGAAGAAGAATTGAATAATTTTTTAAATATATAGAGAGGTGATTAAACCTTTAACTTCATTAAGATTTTTTTTTGCATTTATGGTATTTGCATCTCATCTGAATTTTCTTAATAAAAGTGATTCTAAAGTTTTACGTTGGATTTATGATTTCGTATTTGATGAGGGATATATAGGTGTTAGTTTCTTTTTCATTTTAAGTGGTTTTATACTTGCCTATAATTACCAAGATGACATACTGAAAAAACAAAAATCAAAGAAAGCTTTCTACCAAGCGAGATTTGCAAGAATTTTTCCACTACATATTTTAACTCTAATAATATCTATACCCTTATCCTATCGTATATTTATTCAAAACAAAAGTCTTTGGTTGAGCCAAGCATTAACGAATTTATCTTTAACTCAAAGTTATATTCCCAGAGGAAATATTTATTTTTCTTTCAATGCTCCTTCTTGGAGTATATCCGATGAAATGTTCTTCTATTTAATTTTCCCCTTTCTCATTTTATTAATACCCAAAATTAGAAGTTATAAAAACATTTTTATTTTTTTAATAGTTGCAATTATCCCTATATTAACTTTAGTAATTCCCGAGAATTATTATCATCAAGTATTTTATATAAATCCTTTCACAAGAGTTGTTGATTTTATTATTGGAATTTTTCTTTTTAATATATCTCAATCACGGACACTAAAAGAAAAAAGAATAAATTATAATTATTTAGAAATTTCCGCAATCTTATTACTTCTAATTTTCTTCATCTTTCATCAATCAATAGATCAAGTAGCGCGATATTCTTTTTACTACTGGATACCAATGAGCTATTTGATATTTTCTTATTCTTTTCAAAAAGGTGCAATCTCTAAATTTTTATCAAAAAAAATATTTATCCACTTAGGAGAAATCAGCTTTGGATTCTATATGTTTCATTATCTTATTTTGAGATATTTTTCAATTATTAATTCTAAGATTTTACATATTGAGAATGATATCTTAATAATTTTTATAACTTTTACTGTTACATTAGTCATTAGTCATTATAGTTCTACATTGTTTGAAATACCAATAAATAAACACATAAAAAAAACTCTTCGAAATCGAAAAACTACACCCAACAATGCCTTCAAAAAATAGGCGAAATAGTTCTAAACCCAAGGCTTTTTACTTGTATTAAACTTGGTGTTTTGCCGAAAAATGAGTGCTTCTAAATCGCCTACTTGCCATATGCCAAAGGTTATAGGTCAGTTTAAAACACCATAGAACAGGAATCATGATAAAAAGAATAAGTAAATACAGGACAGAATTGATGGGGATATCCATCATTTGTGTAATATTATATCATGCTGGATATATACCATACATAAATCAAATTACATCAATAGGTTATGGAGGAGTTGATTTCTTTTTATTTTTATCTGGATTTGGCTTGTTTTTTTCGTTCCAAAAGGATGAAAGTAAAATTTTATTTTTTAAGAAAAGATTAAAAAGAATATACCCCACTTATGTCATCATTGTTTTAATTACAATGATACTATTAGGAATATTTTCTCTTAAAAATTTCATTATTAATATTTTAACAATTGGATTCTGGACAAACTTGGGTTTTTTTGAATGGTATATACCTTCATTATTTATGTTTTATTTGATTTTTCCTTACGTATATAAGCAAATAACAAAAAATCCCATTTATTTTATTGTCATAGCATTAATAATATCAGTAATTCTAGTTTCACTTAGGATGGTTTTTTCCCTAAACATCGTGTTAATGCTTTTCATAACCCGAATCCCTATTTTTTCAATTGGAGCTGTATTTGGAAAATTCGCCTTCGAAAAGGTTGAATTTAAACCAATAAAACTACATAACGTCCTTTTTATTGGTATATCAGGTATAATTATGTTGCTTGTATTCAAAAGATATTTTCCTCATTATTTATATAATCTTGGTCTTTATTTTTATCCTTTTATATTAATTACACCTGCTTTTTGTTTAATCATAGCTACATTTTTAGAAAAATTATCATCTAAGAATTTAAATTATTTTCTTAGATTTTTCGGATTAATAAGTTTGGAATTATATTTACTTCACTTTAAAATTTTTGAAAAATCCCAAAATATTGCGAATTATTTTAATGTTTCTAAAGCTTTAATATTAATAATTTCCATAAGTATATTAATACCTATTGCTTTTTATTTATCTAAGCTCGTTAAATATATATCTAAAAATAAAAAACAACCGAACCTCCAAAACCGTAGATAATTTTTTAGCCAAACTATCATCCACAATAGTCTACCAAATGAAATATCTAACACTTAATTAGAAAATGACCCTATCCGAGACGGAAATATTAGAGTTACCCAATGATTTAGTGAATCCCGATTATCAAAAGTTTATTTTGGTGGTTGCAAAAAATCATGATTGGATTTACAAAAAGGATTCTATTGTCTAGAAAACGAATATTACAGGTAAAAAAAGAGAATTTTTAATAGCTCTTTTAAAATTTATTCGAGGCACTATTGAAGCACGCATAGTAATTACACAAATTGAATTAATAAAGGAATTAAAACAGCTTTTGTATTGCCTCTCCAAAGATGCAAACCCTCATCAGTGAAAATAATACAGATTAGGTAGGCATTACTTTAGCCTCTATTGTTTCTATGCATGATTGCATATTCACGATAGGTTATGGTTTTGAACCTTGTAGGTCTTTTCTTACAATTAGTGCAATTGACGTTGATACCAATAGAATAATTCACATTTATATTAAATCTGAAAAGCTATCCATTGCATTAATTGATTCGGAAATTCCAGCAGAAGAACTTCTCAATAGTATTGAGATAAATGAAACCCCCTTTGATGAGTGAAATAAGATATACAAGCCTAATTAGGAACTCTCAAGGTCACCTTCAATTAGTAACATAATTACTGTGAGTTGCAGCGACTAAAAGGAAAATGCTAACGATAGCGTAAATTTGAAACAGTATGTCTCGAACGTAGCAAGAATTGAAACTCGAAATTAAAACCCTTGAACTCTGCACTGTCCTTAGTTGCGGGGCGTAGGTTGCATGGGCTTTTTTTACATAAAAAAATTAAATCCTAGCCTGATACGTAAACAATTGGTGATAACGACCTTCTTTAGCAATCAAATCGTCGTGATTTCCTTGCTCTGCAATGCGACCGTCTTCTACAACTAAAATCTGATCTGCTTTTCGAATGGTGCTCAATCGGTGAGCAATAACGAAGGTGGTTCTGCCTTTCATTAGCTCTCCCAATGATTCTTGAATCAATGCCTCACTTTCGGTATCCAAATTAGAAGTTGCTTCGTCCAATATCAAAACCTTAGGATCAGCCAATACTGCTCTAGCAATAGCAATCCGTTGTCGTTGACCTCCAGACAATTTAACACCGCGCTCCCCTATCAAAGTATCCAAACCTTCTTCGAATCGATCACTAAATTCACTTACATAAGCTGCTTTTACAGCTGCTTGCACTTCCTCTTCGGTAGAATTAGGTCTTGGGAAAATGATATTGTCACGAATGGTGCCTTCAAACAAAAAGTCGTCTTGTAACACAACGCCTAAATGCTGCCTGTAACTGTCCAATGTACATTTTGACAAATCCTGCCCATCAATTGTAATTTTACCCGAATCTGGGCTTAAAAAGGACGATACAAGGCCTGCAATGGTGCTTTTACCCGAACCTGATGAACCTACAAGGGCCGTTACCGATCCACTTGGCGCATCAATGGAAATATTATGCAACACCTCCTTATCTTCTTCATAACCAAAAGAAACATCGTTGAATTTGATATCGCCTCGAATAGATTTTGGTAGCGTCTCCGTTCGATCTGGATTATCGTGTTCCGATTTCATTTTCATCAATTCTTCGGTTCTGTCAAGGCCAGCAAAGCCATCAGTAAGTTGAGAACCAATGTTACTCATTTGAACTATCGGCGCAATCATAAACCCTAAGTAAAGCGTGAATGCTAAGAAGTCACCAAAAGTCATTTTATCGGTCATCATCAGATAACCACCAATTCCCATGATTCCAGCAGACGCTAAACCCAGTAGAAACGTAGCTGAACTAGTCACAAATGCTGTTGAAGTCAAACTCTTCTTAATATTCACAAACAGTTTATCTACCCCGTTTTCGAAAGATTCAATCTCTTGCTGTTCTGCATTAAATCCTTTGATAACTCGGACACCATTCAGTGTTTCGGTCAATCGACCCGTTACTTCCGCGTTAATTACTCTCCGTTCTTTAAAGATTGGGCGAATGAATGCAAATGCTTTCATCGCAATAAATCCAAACAAAGCCACTGGAATCAGCACTAAAGCGGTCATCATTGGACTTATCTTTATTAGTAGAAACAAAGAAATAAAAGCAGTAATTGTTCCGCCAACCAATTGAACCAATCCTGTACCTACCAAATTCCGAACACCTTCAACATCAGTCATAATTCTAGAAACCAATTCTCCAGACTTACTATTGTCAAAAAAGTTGACTGGTAAACCTAGCACTTTCTTCTGAACTTGAACCCTTAATTCTGCAATTAAATGCTGCGCTTCAACGCTCAACAATCGCGTTAATAGAAATGATGTAATTGCCTGTATTACAATAGCTGAAGCAACTGCAATGATTATTAATTTTAATTTTTCAAAATCGTTATTTACAATAACATCATCTATCAAATATTTAGACGCTCCTGGCAAAACCAAGCTCGCCAGTCGAGAGATAATTATGAGTAACAAACCGACTAAAAGCAGGTTCTTTCTAGGCCAAATAATGGTTTTGAATACGCTTCCGATAGTGACCTGGCCTTTGCTCATTTTATTTGATTTTAGGAATTGCAAAAGTATTTAGAACCAAAAGGTTAGAGCTGGCTTAGTTAATTGATTTCATAATTCTTCAAAATGGGTTGGTTTATGGACTAGTTGGTTCTTCATTAATAGCGATACCCTTGAAAACCCTAACTATTAAATGTATCGTCATTCCCGTGAAAACGGGAATCTCAATCTTATCATTATTTCTTCGCCTCAAGCCGGCTATCCAAGCGTTGAATTTGCCACTAGCAAATCGCCCCTTTTTGATTTATACTTCGAAAGAACACAACTTACCAAAACGCTATCACCGACCTTGTGGAGGAAAATAGTGTTACATGTTCTAATTACTAGTGTAAGCCCCTATCTCATATCTGGCAATCATTACTAAAGATTAGTTGAGGTTAATGACGAAGAAGGTTTAGTAAATTTGATATTAATGCAATGTAATAACCAATTCTCTGTTTCCAAGTATTTTGCTATTACAGTAATTTAAATAATGGCTTTGGAGGCTGATAAAAAATATCACAAATAATAACTATTGTGATTTTAAAAAAACGGAGAGTTGAATTTTTCTTTAGCATGCCCACCTCAACTAATTTCTGCAACCGGACTCTTTTAGAGTTGTAAAAAAGTAACCTTTCAAAAAATAATCTAAATTTGTGATGTATTATTTTAATAAATGTCAATATGAAATATCTATCAATTGTCTTATTCACGTTACTAGCAATATCAGCTCAATCACAAGAAATACCTAATGGAGATTTTGAGAATTGGGTTCAAAATCCACCTTTTGGGGAAGAACCTGTTGACTGGAGTGAAGCATATACAAGAGCTTACAATTCACTTGCTCCAGGAATCGTAGATAGTGCAATTATTAAGACTGGAGATGCTTATTTGGGAAATTTCGCAATGGAGATAAGATCAAAAACAATTGAAATTTTCAGGCAAAAAGATACGATAGTGCCATTAGTTTTAATGAATGTAAAAAATGGTGATTTTGACCTTATTGATATACCCAAAATAGCAATTGATAATAATCTAGAATCATTATCAGGTTTTATTAAACAAGACATAGTTAACGCTGATTCAAATCACACTAGCATCTTCATATATGTTTATTCTGGAGACAGTATAATTGGTGCTGGCGTTAAAGTATTTAATAAGGACATAATTAATTACACAAAATTTAATGTGCCAATATTATATTACGATACTCCGCCAGCTGACTCAGTTAACATTCTGATTCAAGGGGGAAACTTAGACTATAAAGTTCCCGGAAATGTTATGTTGATAGATGGTTTGAAATTCAATTACGAGTCAACAACGCCAGGGGACTCAACAACGACAGGTTTGAAAGAAGTTCTTAGTTCAGAAATTAGAGTTTATCCGAATCCTTTTAAAAACCAACTAAATATTAAAATTGAATTCACAGAACCGAAAGAATTTAAAATATATTCCTTAGCTGGAGAAACCGTTCGTAAAGGTAAACTAGTTGCTCCTATGAATAAAATTGATTTAACTGATCTACCTCCGAATATTTATTTCTTAACTATTGAAAATCAATCAATAAGGCTCATCAAAACAGAATAATTAAAAGTCAGTTTCTATTTTTGAGATTAATTAGTATTTGCTTAACTGTAATAGGATAGTAAGAGTGAGATGTTATGTTGCAATTCTTTCTCTTTTTAAAAGTTCTTCAGTGAAAATCACAAAATATAGATAGTATCTCATCAACAATATTTTTTGAAAGCAACCTTGGCATTCTAGACTCGATTGGGTATGGCATTAAAAATTTTCATAGACCTTCAGTTTTCAGTTTTTTAAAGGGTTATTCTATATTTTTTCTGAAAATTTAGTATATCGAGCTTTATATTGACAAGCTTTACTATTTAGTGTGACTTTTTTTATGGAGCATTCATGCTGGAAGATAAGCGAATTTTTAATTCGTTACTTTTTGTAAAACCAATCGAACTGACATTTCAAAACTTGTAGATGTCACTTCGAGTGCTTTTGAGAGTTATGAACAAAGTGTATCAAGAAGACGAACACAGCACACTAGATCTAAAACACCTTCCGACTAGTTTTTTAAATCTAGTACAATTGAACTAAATCACCCAATTAGTCATTTCCACGAAAGCAGGAATCTAATTTATTTCAGAAGTCGCGTTTTCGGGATCCAGTTTAGAGGTTTCGCTTAATATTCGTGCTTCTATTTGCTCATCTAATCTTACGGAATGACGTTCCTTTTATATTTTAGATTATACCCTGTGGCTAGAACAAAAAAAACACAATTTCATAACTACCTTCGCCAAATGCGTCTCGATAAATTTACATGGGCAATGCGTCTTTACAAAACCAGATCAATAGCAGCAACTGCGTGCAACAAAGACAAAGTAAAGTTAAATAACAATCTTTCTAAACCTGGTAAAACTGTGTCAATAGGCAACACGATTGCAATAAAAGACAATCCGATTTGGAGAAGCTTTAAAATCCATGCAATTCCAAAATCTCGTGTTGGCGCAAAACTCGTTGCAGACTATATCATTGAAACTACAACTGAAGCTGAACTAAGCCTGCTCGAAGAACAAAACCTAATTAATCAGCAACAAAAAAACTTCGGTTGGGGCGGCAGACCCACAAAAAAAGACCGCAGAGATATTGACCGATTGAAAGACTAGTTCTCGATACAATTTTACTGCGTTGCTCTCCGTAAAACCACTCGAACTGACAGAAGAAGAAGAAGAAGAAGAAGAAGAAGAAGAATAGAAAGACACCCAGTTTAATAGTTGTCACTTCGAGTGATTCGACCTTAGGAGAATTGTATCGAGAAGCCTACCCAAACCAACCCAACCAACCCAACCAACCCAACCAACCCAATCTAAATAATAAACTCGGGATGTTTTGGATCTCTCGCTCCTAACCATTTGTTTAATGGAACATCTCCTGTGGGTAACGTGCTTGTATGATGCGTAACAATTTTATTTTTCTCCACAACCATACAAAAGCGCAATACATGACTTTCATCTTTTCCTTCGTGTATCCAGCCAATTCCATAGTGCCCACTATTTATGCGAATGGCACCATGCTTTTGCATATGTAAATCCAACTTCTTCAGATAAACTCCTTCGTGGCTAAACAAGTACTTATAGTAGTCTTCGATCTCGTCAATATTGTAGTGAATATTAGAGCTAAAAGCGGGAGTAAAAACAGCACCTTTGGTATACAGTTCTTTTATGAGCTTGATATCGTGTTTATTCATTGCAGCCAACCACTTCGTAAGCACAGGGATTTGATCTTCGGTAAGTACATCTTCCAAATCCATAAGCTGGGCAAGCTTTTTTTCTCTAATTGCTATTCTAAAAGTCGCCCAAACTTGTTTAGTGCTTTTACCCAATCGGCGCATAAAAATGTATTGGATTATTGCATGACCAAACAGCACCAATAGTAACCCTTCGAATATTCCGAATTCAAATACCAAGAATCCACAAACACCAGCGAGGATTAATGCATAACGCCCTTCTGCTCGAACATGTGCGATATTGGCAATCATTTTCCAGCCAGAATATACCATGATAATTCCCAATGCATATTCTGGAGTATAAGCCAGTATCTCTGGAAAAAAGACGACTAAAATTAAGACCAATGCGGTAAATAAATTGGAGGTTTTTGTGATGGCTCCAGCAACAGCATTGGTGGTACTCTTTGCCAAGCCGTCAAGGTTAGTCATCCCGCCAAAAAAGGTAGCACCCATGTTAGCTACCCAAATTGCGAGCAAACTGTTATTGCTATCACACTTTCTTTTTAAAGGATCTAGCTTCACGATTGCTACATTACTCATTACCTGTTCTATAACGTCTATGGTTCCCAGCATCATAGCATAACCCACCATTTTAGCAATTAGCCAAACCGCCTCTGAACCAGACAAACTTCCAAAATGTGGTAAAGGCAGTACTAATTTAAATGGCACATCCTCTATAGTTAGCAATGGTAAAGGCATAAAAAAGGTAAGTCCAAAACCGGTGGTCATAATCACTATATATGGCAAAGCGGGCATTTTTTTCTGGTAGTATTTGTAGAGTAATACGAACATTACAAAAGATACAGCTGACAAAATCAGGATTAGTTCGCGTTCTAAGTTTAGCCACTCATCAGTTTCGTGTTGAATATCGTACAAAAACGGTAAAAATTTTAAAGCTATTTTAAGACCTACTCCCGCCAAAAGACCTTCGACCAGATAATGGGGAACTAATTTGAGAATGTATTTTTCCAATTTATAACGCCAAACAATCATCTGGAAAATTGCAGTAAGAAAAATTACGAACGGCATGTTTTCCATTCCAAAAACACTCACTCCCAAAGCCAATGCGGGTGCTAAACCCGCCGCTACTCCAGGTGTTCCAACATAGTTTCCTGGACGCACCAAATAAGCCAAATAGCTAATAATGGTTGCGAAAATTACTGTATACAATCCTGTCATTACAGGATAATCTGACATAAGACAAATCCCTACTGTTAAAGGAACTGCCATTATTCCAGCAACACTGCCAGCCAAGGCATCTCTGCGGAGATGCTGCATAGAATCTATAAACCGTTGTTTAATCATGATGTACTTTTTTATTGCTTAATAAATTGAGAAGAGGCTGGAATAAATTGATTCTTGAGAAAGAGTCTATTTACAATCTAGCAGCAATTGACAGTACAAAATGTACTTGGGCACAGAAAGCGCCTGTAAGTGTAAGAAAACCAATTGATTTTTGGTTTGGATAACATTGTATTCGGTTTCTAATAAATGTAATAAGTGGGTATTAAATATCTGAAATGGAAGTTCCTTATCTTCTTTGAGTTCAGGGTTTCCTTCCTTAATTTCTTTGTTTTCACTGCGCTGCTCATCTTCCATTTCATAAAAAGAGGCCCTATCCTCTTCTTGAGAATTCTGAATGATGGGAGTAACCGTAGAAATAAAAACAGAAAAGAAGACTAAAATTGTAGAGTTAGCAACCGCTTTAAGTTCATCTTTTCTGGATTGATATTGTTTTTTCATTTAGACTACAAATGTTACAATACGCTTTATAAAAGCCATTGATAAAAGTCAATGGTGTCGTTGATTTAATTTTCTTTGGTACGTGTTTAATTCAGCGATTACCCAAGATCTATTTACCGACTGCCTGACTCCAAAAGAATTAGCTCAATTTGAAATTGAGACTACTGTGCTTAAGATGAAAAAAAGGCAATTGGTCTTTTCTGAAAACGGAATTGCTTTTGGCTGCTATATCTTACTGCAGGGAAAAGCAAAACTCTTTAAAACTGGTGATCTTGGAAAAACACAAATTTTCCAATTGTGCTGCAAGGGAGATTTATTTGGATTTCATCCGGTGCTTAACAACCGTAAATATCCCGATAGTGCCGAATTATTGGAAGATTCAGAATTGTTATTTATTCCAGCAGCTTTCTTACTGCAATTACTCAAATCGAACAATGACTTATGCATGGCTATGCTGAGCGGTTTGAGTACAGAGTTTGAAGATTTCTTATGTCAAGAAACTATGCTGGCCCAAAAAAGTGTTCGAGAACGTGTTTGCACAGTACTCTATTACCTCACTGCTCATTATAAGAACGGAAATATTGAAGTAAGTATTCCGCTTTCTCGTGCAGACTTAGCTGACCTATGCGGCACAGTAAAAGAAACCTTAGTTCGTGTGCTACACGATTTGAAGGAGGAGCAAATCATTTCAACCACTGATGCAAGAGGAACTATTCTGCTGTTGGATGTAAATAAATTGAAGCGATTAGCTGAAGTTTAAAGCACTTCTTAATAGATTTTTTTTCAAAAGCAGATCCCTTTAAGGTCTTTCACTATAATCACACAAAAAATTAAGGTATCACTTAAGACTAACTCAATCCACTCAAATAAGCGCTGTATCCATCTTTAAATGCAATACCATTATCGATGCGCTTCTTATCCAGCTTCTCGAATTCAACCAATGCCCAAAGAATAAATTCCTTTAAGAACAACACGTCTTTTGCTTCTGTTTTTGGAGCATACTTAACGATCAAGTCTTCTAACGGAGCAACTTTATTCAATGCGTTTGAATACTCCTTGTTCTTGGCGTCATCATACAATTCAAAGCTTGATTCTTCAAAAAACCAAGCTAACAAAGGATCGTAAGGATCTTCTTGTTCTTCGTGTTTCAGTTTTTCAATCTTTGGAAAAGTTTGAAGAAATAACGTCTTTGCTGCTGAACCAATCAATCGTTCTGCAACGAATGATGCTCCCTCCTACTCTCCTTCATAAACCAACTCAACTTTACCGGTAATCGCTGGAATCATTCCTACGATATCTGAAAAACGAACGGTAGTTTCTTTTTCTCCATTTTGCAAACAACGGTGTTCTGCTGTACTCAACAAATTCTCATAAGCGGTAATGCTCATTCGCGCACTAATACCACTCTTTACATCCACATATTCGCTATTTCTAGCCTCAAATCCTATTTGTTCGACTAAATCCTTGGCCAAATTTGGAACGTGAATTTTTGAGCTTCTATTCTCCTGCAAACTTGCCTCTTGAGCAGTAATCGTTTTAGCCGTTTCAATATCCTTTGGATAATGCGTCAGAATCTGTGATCCAATTCTATCTTTTAACGGAGTTACAATACTTCCTCTATTAGTATAGTCCTCTGGGTTTGCAGTAAAAATAAACTGTAAATCCAATGGCATTCTCAATTTAAATCCACGAATCTGAATATCGCCTTCTTCTAAAATATTGAATAATGCAACTTGAATACGTGCTTGCAAATCTGGTAATTCGTTGATAACGAAAATGCAGCGGTTTGCTCTCGGAATCATTCCAAAATGAATCACACGCTCATCCGCATAACTCAACTTCATATTTGCTGCTTTAATTGGGTCGATATCTCCAATCAAATCTGAAATAGTTACATCTGGAGTTGCAAGTTTTTCGTAAAACCTATCGTCTCTATGTAACCAAGCAATTGGAGTTTTATCGCCATGTGCTTCAATTTGTTCTATTGCAAATCGACTCAATGGTTTCAATGGATCATCATTTACTTCTGAACCTTCGATAAATGGAATGTACTCATCCAATAATCCAATCATTAAACGAGCAAGTCTAGTTTTTGCTTGGCCACGCAAACCAAGTAGGTTGATATTATGCTCTGATAAAATGGCTCTTTCCAATTGTGGAATAACGGTAGTATCGTAACCGTGAATTCCTTCAAAAGACGATTTGCCCTCCTTCAAATTGGCAATCAAATTCGTACGTAATTCTTCTTTTATACTTTTTGATTGGTATCCTGATTTCTTTAATTCACCGAATGTTTGCGGAAGTTTAGCCATTATTTTATTCGTTTTTTTCTGTTGTTTTCGTAATCGTGAAATATCATTTCGCCCAATCCTTTTAATCCAGTGTAAAATGCTTTCCCTTTATTTGAAAGCGTGAATTTGTCTATAAACGACATTAAGTATGGGTCTTGGGCAATCATAAATGTCGTTATCGGAATATGTCGTTTTCTTGCCTGTGCCGCCATAGTGTAACACTTTTCGGTAATAAAAGGATCTAGTCCGTTACTGTTTTTATAGTATGATCCATCGGGCATATTCAAGCAACTTGGCTTGCCGTCGGTTATCATAAAAATTTGTTTGTTCGTGTTTCTTTTCCTTCTCAGCATGTCCATTGCTAACTCCAAACCTGCAACTGTGTTAGTGTGATAAGGACCAACTTGCAAATAGGGTAAATCCTTAACTTTTATAGGCCAAGCATCGTTTCCAAAAACAAGAATGTCTAAGGTATCTTTTGGATATCGTGTAGTGATTAGTTCTGCCAATGCCATTGCAACTTTTTTGGCAGGGGTAATTCTGTCTTCACCATAAAGAATCATGCTGTGGCTAATGTCAATCATTAACACCGTACTCATTTGAGATTTATGATGCGTCTCTTCTACTACTAAATCGTTTTCGGTAAGCTTAAAATTTCCAAGACCATGATTCACTTGAGCATTTTTCAAACTTTCGGTAATCGAGATTTGCTCAAGGCTATCGCCAAACTGAAATTCTCTTAAATCTCCAGTGTGCTCGTCACCTTGTCCAGTAGCTTTTGTTTTATGGTTTCCTGACCCTTGCTTTTTAATATTCCCAAACAATTGCTCTAAGGAATTCTTTCGAATGGCCCGTTCGGTCTTTGCGGTTATCCCAATTCCTGGATCTCCATTAGGATCTAATCTTTCTTGAATGTAACCTTTCTTCTTAAGGTCCTCCTCAAAATCTTCTAACGTATACTCTTCGTTGGTCAGTTTGTATTCCGTATCTAATTGACGTAACCAATCCATTGCCTCGTCATAGTCTCCTGACGTATGTGTGATTAACTCTTGGAAAATCTCCAGCAGTTTATCGAACAAGGGTTTTTCTTCTGCCTCGAAGAGGCTAAATTCAAATCCTGTTTTCGGTGTTTTTTTCGAATCTTTTTTATCCATTGTATTTTGTCGAAAGTACCGTAAAGACAAGGGGTAAGGCACAAGGTTCAGCCTTTTTTAAGAAAGATTAGGTTACTTAACGTTTTCAACCCAAGAAAAATACTTTTCTATCAATTGAACTTTGTGCGCCTCGAGATAACTAATAAACGCTTTTGCTGCTGGAGACAACTTCTTTCCTTTTAAATAGCAGAGCATCCATTGAGTCTGAATAGGCAGTCCCTTAACCTTTATCAATTCAACCTCTCCAGCATTGATTGTATTTCTCAAACCAATAAGCGGCATAATACTATAGCCCAAACCGGCATTCACTGCCTGCTTAACTGCTTCATTAGAAACCAGCTCATACTTCTGATTAACTCGAATGTTCTGCTGTAGAATAAATTCTTCCATAGCGTTACGTGTTGCAGAACCTTTTTCTCTAAAGATTAATGGAAGTTCACCAATTTCTTTTGGACTTGCTGACTTTCCTCTAAACCGCTTAGCATTTTCCGAATTCCCGAAGAAATACAGATCATTGTTCATAAGGTCAATCGTCTTTAAAGCCAAACCGGAAGGAAGAACCGATACCAAAGCAAAATCGGTTTCGTTTTTAGTCAAAGCTTCTACAACAAGTTGCTTATTGGTCACGTCCATAGCAACATTCACACTTGGAAATCGTTTTGTAAAACCACTTAAAAAATAGGGCATTACATATTTTCCAGTCGAAACTACTGAAATTTTTAAATGCCCAGAAACAAGTCCTTTATATTGTTCTAATGTCTCTTTTATTTCATCAGAGGCCAATAAAATCCGATCGATTACTTGTGCTATCTCTTTTCCGAATTCGGTTATAAACAACTTTCTTCCTACAACCTCAGTTAGCGGAACATCAAATTGATCTTGCAATTTCTTGAGCTGCGAACTCACTGCAGGCTGAGTCAGAAAGAGCTCTTTAGATGCTTTTGTAACACTCTGATTCTTCACAATGCACACAAATACTTTTAATTGATGTAGGGTGTAATTCATAACTAAAAGCAAATGTATATCATAAAAAGAATAGATAAACACAAATGGATAAGCCTGCTAACCTTTGCCTCATAAACAAAAAGTCATGGAATTAGGAACAAAAAACCAAATAGAAAAACCAAATAGTAATCATACAATATCAACTGTTCAACAACAAAAAACATCAGGTATGGTAATATCCATAGAAAAAAAAATAGATCAGCCTAGTGCCGCGAATGTTACAGAAGATGAAAAATATGCTGCAGGAACTGAACAATTAAAAGCATTGTTTGAAACTGTTCTCAAAGAAAAAAAAGAATTGGGTAAATGCAATTTGAATTGGATCGACGAAAAAACTGTTGTTACCGATGAGCTATCTGGTATTGCCTTGCACAATTTTTTATTGAAGGTTGAAGAATTAGGAAAAAACATCACATTCACGAAGAAAACCATAATTGAAATTCATTAATTATGAGCTTCATTGAGTTAACTAGCAATTTAACAAACCCAGCCTTAATGTTCTTTTTATTGGGGATTATAGCGGTGCAACTTAAGAGTGACCTTAAGGTTCCTGATAGCTCTTCAAAATTCATTACACTGTATCTGCTGCTTTCAATCGGTTTTAAAGGAGGACAAGAATTAGCGCATAGCTCACTTAGTTTTGAAATAATTTGGAGCTTAATTCTTGGTTGTTTTTTAGCTGCCTCTGTTCCGATACTTGCTTTTTTTCTGATTAGAAAGAAAACAGGAATTTCGAATGCCGCTGCTATTGCTGCTTCATACGGTTCCGTTAGTGCAGTGACATTTGTTACTGCAGTTTCATTTTTAGAAATGGAACACGTCGTATTTGATGGACATATGATAGCGGTAATGGCAATGATGGAGGCTCCTGCAATTATTATTGGTGTACTGCTCATGAAACGTTTTGGAGCTGCCGAGCGTCAAGAAGGCGATCCCGCTCCGCAAAGTATTGGACAAACCATTTATCATAGCCTTACCAATGGCAGTGTTCTTATGTTGTTGGGCAGTTTAGTGATTGGATTAATGGCTAGCGAATCTCAAGCCGCTGGAATTAAACCATTTACAACAGATTTATTCAAAGGATTTCTAGCATTATTCCTTCTTGATATGGGTGTGACTAGTGGCAAACATTTGAGCGTAGTTTTTAAAACTGGAGTTTTCCCTTTCCTTTTCGCAGGTCTAATGCCTTTCGTAAATGGTTTGCTGGCTTTGATGCTTAGTTTCCAAATTACTGATTCGCCTGGTAATCAATTGTTATTTGCTATTCTCGGAGCCAGTGCTTCTTATATCGCCGTTCCGGCGGCAATGAAACAGGCAATTCCGAGGGCCAATCCAAGTTTATATTTACCCATGGCATTGGGCATTACATTCCCTATCAATGTTATGATTGGAATTCCTTTCTACTACTTTATTGTGCAATATGTTGGAGCATAACACAGAATAATAATTCTTGTCTTTAAAGGACAAAAAGAATAATTTGGCAGTGTGAAACGTAAATTCATTTCCAGTATTCTTTTTGCCCTTTTATTTTGCTGCTCTGCATGCAATACAACTCGAGTTGTAAAACCTCTCGAAAAAGGAGAAACTAGAATAGCTGTGGATCTTGGAGGCCCCGTTGTTGGTTTTCCAATTCCAATGAGTAGTATTTCTGGTGCTTACGGTATTTCTGAAAAACTGAGTGTTTTTGGTGGATTTCATGCTACTACATTGGCTTACCAATCCTTACAATTTGATTTAGGTGCGAATTATAGCTTTTTAGAAACTCGAAAATGGCAACCCGGTATTTCAGGAAGTCTTATTCTGAATCCTATAATAGACTTACGAGTGGGGAACTCAAGTATTTTTCCAGAAACATCAGTCAACTTTTATTGGCAACTTAGAGAACGCCATGTTCCGTTTGTTGGAATAACGAATTGGTATGATATGGCTCAAGGTGCAGTTGAATTAGAAAAAGGAAAGCTGATGCATCCAGCATTATATTTTGGGTATAATTACGAGGGGCCAAAATGGATCTTCGGTATTGAAGCTAAATGGCTAAATTTCGATAAAACTCTAATGATACCGCAAGTTGAGCATACTTCTGTTGGCGGAAAAGGTGCTGCAGGAGTCTACTTCAAAGTAGCTTATCGAATTTTCAAAACAGAATGAAGTTCCTAATTTACATAACGTTTACAGCTGCTGTGCTAACTATAGTTGGATGCAAAAATGATGTTGCTTCTGTCCTTCTGAAAGGTGAACCTGTTGATTATAGCTTTACTAATGTTGATTTAGCGGAGCAACTTGTTGATGAAGGTTTGGTGAGTCAGTTTAGCTTAATTTCAAACAATGCAGGATCTAAAGCCAAGATTGAAGCGTTGTACATCGGTAGCCAAGACCAAATTAAAATCGATACCGTAATTCTTTATTTACATGGAAACAGTCCAAATATGAATGATTATTGGCAATTGGCAACAAATCTTGCAAATATTGGAGGGCAACATAATTACGGAGTAATGATGTTCGATTATCGTGGTTTTGGTAACTCTGAAGGAACAAGTGAATCAATTGAAGATTTGATAGCTGATGCAGAAGCTTGCATTACTTGGTTAAAAGCAAGAGGCTTAAGTAAAGAACGTCTTGTAGTTTATGGTTACAGTTTAGGCGCAATGCCTGCTGCTCATTTGGCTGCTGATCCAAGTGTTTTAGAAATTGGAAAAGTAGTTCTAGATGCACCGGTAACCACGAGTACGAAATTACTACAAGACGCTACTGGATTGAGTTTAAGCGGCTCTACCGTTACGTCATTTGAATACAATATTCCGCTCGTAATTGAAGATTATGACAACTATCTACTTTGGATTCATGGAATGGAGGACAAAACAGCCAGTTTCGAAAACTTCAAGTATGTATTCGACAGATACGATAACCCTAAAAAATCTTCAGCTGAATTAGAAGGCGTTGGTCATAGCACAGCCATCGAAATGGGGTTTACTGCATATGAGGCGCTAATGTTAACCTTCATCCGTCAATAAACCATGTCCAACAGAGGTTTAATCATTCCAGAACGTGCCCGAAGTATTGGGAGTTTTACTGTTGGTAGAATTTTACCTTTTAGAAAAAAACGCAGCGTAGGTCCATTTGTATTTATTGATCACATAGGACCAAAGCACGTTTCAGAAGATGGTTATCTAGGAGTCGATCAACACCCACATATTGGCTTAAGTACACTCACCTACCTTTTTGAAGGAGCTATTGAACATAAAGATAGTACAGGGGCACAAAAAGTTATTGAAGCCGGTGATGTTGGATTTATGTCTGCAGGATCAGGAATTGCTCATACCGAAAGAACTCCTGAATATCTTAAAACACCAAAAGGATATTTAATGCATGGCTATCAAATTTGGATAGCTCACCCAAAAGCAAAAGAAGAAATAGAACCTCAGTTCGATTTCCTTTCGAGTAAGGACCTTCCTGCTTGGAAAGAAGGTAACTTGCTCTTTAAACTTATTGCTGGCGCTGGTTTTGGAAAAATCTCTCCTCTACCCGTTCATTCCGATTTATTTATGATTGAGGTAAGTTGTTCTGATGTTACCGAATTAAATATCGGCAAAAACTTACAAGGCGAATTAGGATTATTAATTGTTTCTGGAGAAGTTTCCTGTGAAGATAAAATAATTGCCGCTGGGAATATGATTGTAACTGAAAATGCAGAGAATACTTCATTTTCATTCTCAAAAGACACACATGTGCTGCTATTTGGCGGCACTCCTTTTCCAGAAGAACGCTTTCTATTTTGGAATTTTTGTTCCAGTTCCAAAGAAAGGCTAGAAAGGGCTAAAGAAGACTGGAGGAATAAACGATTTCCAAAGATAGCAGGAGACGATACTTTTATTCCTCTGCCTTAATCTTCCTTCCAATGATAATGAGACTATCAAATAAATTCGGGTTGATTACTATGAGGAATTGTAACTCTTAATAATCTTTAATCATTCTAAATTTATTTTAGCAACTCACTTTAGCTAGATTTCACCAAATAAATTCAGAATAATACTCTGGTCATAATTTTCAATAATCAATCTTCCAACCTTCCAACCAACCTTCTAACTTTGCAGCTGATATGAAATTCGAATCTTACACACTCAGCTCAGAAATAAAGGCTAATCTAGAACAATTAGGTTTTAAACGTCCTACGGACATTCAGTTTAAAGCAATACCTAATATACTAAACGGTGAAGATGTTCTTGCTGTTGCGCAAACGGGAACTGGAAAAACTGGAGCTTTTGCAATTCCAATCATTCATAAAGTTCAAGAGAATAAAAGCTTCAAAAAAGAGCTCGGAATTCAAGCGCTAATTATGGTTCCAACACGAGAATTGGCATTGCAAATCACGAAGGTTTTTCATGATTTGGGAAGAAACACAAAAGTGCGAACGATAAGTGTTTTTGGTGGTGTTGATCAAGATGGACAGAAAGAATCTTTGGATCGTGGGATCGATATCTTGGTCGCTACTCCAGGCAGAATGTTTGATTTACTGAATCAAAAAAGCATTGATCTCAGAAATTTAAAAACACTGATTTTGGACGAAGCCGATCAAATGCTAGCTCTCGGTTTTTATAAGGATATTAAGGATGTTTTGCATAATATTCCCGAAGATCGCCAGACATTGTTCTTTTCTGCAACTATAAATGATGAGATAAAAAAGCTAGCCTATTCACTCGTTACTAATCCAATACGGATTCAACTTTCACCAAAAGATCCAGTTTCTAAAAATGTATCGCATGCTTTGGCATTTATTGAAATGGACGATAAACGTTTCTTTTTGGAACGTTATATCAAAGATTTTGAAGATTTAAAAATCTTGGTTTTTGTCAGAACTCGAGTTCGTGCAGAACGCGTAAAGTCTGCAATGGAGCGCGTTCAGGTTTCCACTGAGTGTATGCATGGAGATGTTGAACAACAGGAACGGATCGAAATTCTTAATAGATTTAAATCAAATGACATTCGAGTTCTAATTACTACTGATGTTAATGCAAGAGGAATAGATATTCCAAATGTAGATTTGGTAATAAACTATGATATGCCTGACGTAGCGGAAAATTACGTACACCGCATTGGTAGAACTGGTCGTGGAACATCAAAAGGAACTGCTGTTTCGTTTTGCGCAAAAGAAGAGCGTAACTATTTAGAAGCCATCGAAAATTATACTGGAATTAAGATTACAAGAATTGAAATTGACAAAGGCGAAAAAGAAGCTACTATTCTATTTTCGGACGATGGTAAAGACGATTGGAAATCATTGATGGAACAAAACGAATCGTTTGAGAAAAAACGCAAGAAAAAAAAGAAAAAGTAAACGTTACTTAATCAAATTTTAATTCAGCTTTAGAAAATATTACCTGACCGCTGCAATTTGCAGTCCTTTCAATGGGGGATTTTAAATTATGAAAACTGATATTAGACAAATTCAATAGCCAAACACCATTGACCGTTTTGATCAACTGAACGGTTTGAGAAGTGTCTGAGTGCCAATAATCTTTAGAACTTGAAACAATTCCTCTATCGTAAATAAGCGATAGTTCTTCTTGTCCGATACCTGTGTTATAAATTCTACTTTCTAATGGTAAACTATCAGTATGAATTCTCGCGGTAAGAATAGCTGTTCTATTGTTAAAAAAAGGTCCGCTAGAATTAAATTCAAATCTCATTTCAATTTAATCACCTGCTACACGTCTGCCAAAAATTGAGGTTAATGCAGCATTATCGGCCATTTGATCAGCTATAGTTATGGAATCCTTGTATAATTCGCATAAATCAACAAATTCCTCGCAGGGTCGACAATTTCCAACGCAGTCGACATTGTTTTCTCTAGAAGTAGGATCAAACAATCCATTATTACAAAATTTAGTTAGGTTCTCTCCAAAACATTCGCACTCCGCTTCTTCGTTGCACGATTCCATTAAATGACTTACACTTGTTCCATCAACACAAGAATAACTTCAAAACGTAGCTTCTTGATTACCTCCTAGAGTAGATACAATTTTTACAGGTCCTGTTTGTTTACAGATTTTATTACCAGGAGCTAAGGTTATAAGTTGATCTGAAGTAAACCAATAAAAAACTTAGTGTCAGTTTAGCTAATATTGGTCAAATAAATTTGCCCTTCATTACAGTCTTCTTTAGGCTTACAACTGACTATTGCAACAGCTATAGAAACTATTAAGAATGAATATTAGAAAAGTCGTTTAGTTGGCAGCATTGTTTGAATGTTTGGACAAGAATATAGCCATGTTAACATTCTTAGTAATAAAAACCTACCTTTGTACTCTTTAAAGGCTTGGTCATAATTCCAAGATCTAATTTCCAAGAACGTAAAATTAGAAGTTCTTAATACGGAAAGAGAGAAATTTTCATAAACCTTGCGCAGGCAGAGAAAATTTCTAATAAAAATCAAAACAAATTTCTTATCGAGATAGTACAGCGCAGTATTACCTCAAACAACAACAAGCTCTTACCCCAAATTTGGTATGAGCAAAATTTTATATGAATAATTCAAATTACAAAAAAGACAAACCAAAAAAACGTTTTAACAACTCAAGTGAAAACGGAAACAGAAGTCGACCAAGTAGCTCTAATGGGAAGCCAAGCTTTAATAAAGGCGGACGATCTCGGCCTCAAAAAGCGAAACAAGTTTCGAATCTAGATCCAAACTTACTTGCAAGGAAAGCAGTGCATACAGATAAAGTAAAAGACTTTAGAGCAGAAAGAACTATTGAAGAATTACCAATTAATGATAAACTAAAAGCATTATTGAAGGAAAAAGGATTTGAACGTCCTTCTGAAATTCAAGACAAAACGCTAGAAAGTTTATTAGAAGGTAGAGACCTTTTGGGCATTGCACAAACAGGAACCGGAAAAACTGGAGCGTTTTTAATTCCAATGATTGAGCAAATGATTCAACATCCAGTTCAAAACAGAACTTACGCGCTCATAATGGCCCCTACTCGAGAATTGGCTACTCAAATTCAAGATGAATTTAAGACCATGACCAAAGGACTCAATTTACACAGTTCGTGTTTTATTGGAGGTACTAATATCAATAGTGATTTTAGAAACCTAAGAAGAACGCCGCATGTAATTATAGCAACTCCAGGGAGACTCTTGGATCTTATAAACAGACGTGCATTTAAGTTGGACAACGTAAACACATTGGTGTTGGACGAATTTGATAGAATGCTCGATATGGGTTTTATTAATGATGTTAAGAAAACCTTGCAGTTGATGAAAAGTAGAAAACATACATTACTTTTTTCAGCAACACTTGATAGAAAACAAGAAGGATTTATCAAAGAAATCTTGAATAACCCTGTAAGAGTTAAAGTAAGTAACGGAGAAACTACCGGTGATCATATTGATCAGGAAGTGATTCGCATTAATGCTGGAGAAGACAAATTTAAGATCTTAACTGATTTGATGGAATCTCAGCAAATGGATAAGCTACTGATATTTGAGGAAGCTAAATTCAAAGTGAAAAAATTGACGAGCATGCTGAACAACATTGGAATTAAAGCTGATGAAATTCACGGAAATAAAACTCAAAATGCTAGACAGAATGCTTTGAATAAATTCAAGCAAGGTAAAGTTCGTGTATTGGTAGCAACCGACGTTGCGGCTCGTGGACTAGATGTTTCTGACGTAACACACGTTATTAATTATCAGTTACCTATGACCTTCGATAGTTACATTCACCGAATTGGTAGAACTGGCCGTGCTGGTAAGGCAGGAAAAGCCTACACATTTGTGGATATAAAATAACTGAGTAAAACAAGATGCAAAACCCTATCAATTTAATTTGGTAGGGTTTTTTTTATGCCGACCGTGCAAGGACCTTGTTGTAACTCTTTTTTGATGCTCTGTTAAATCATTGTTTTTATTAAACGCACAGTTTGACAGGTATCATCTCCATGAGTTAAACGCATGATATAACAGCCTGGCTCAAGATCATTTATGTCGATGCGAATCTGTCTATTTGAATCGGCTTTGCGCCGTATATTCATAACCTCCTTACCTCTAATATCATAAAACACAATATATGACTCAGCATCTATTTTGGTCAGGTCGAGTGTTACTGTGATATTTGATACGGCAGGGTTTGGGAAAATTTTAAATTTATGGGAATCATTTTGACCGCAAGAAACTGAAGTAAGATTGAAGTATTCATCCTTGCCGTCAATATCAGTTTGTCTTAATCTGTAATAAGAAATGCCTTGCAATGGCTCATTGTCAATAAAGGAATAATTAATTGTTTGAGCACTATTACCTGCTCCGTCAAACCTTTCAAGTTGTTTAAAGTTTATACCATCATGAGTTCGCTCTAATGTAAAATAATCGTTGTTGTTTTCTGAGGCTGTCGCCCAGCTGATATTTATATTTCTATTATCACATTTTGCAACAAAATAAAGTAACTGAATAGCCAGCGGTGAATTAGCAATACTTTTTGTGCCGATATAAAATGTACTAGTCAGGTCTGCCGTCGAAAGGCCCGTTCGGTTTACTTCAAGAGCAGTATTGTCATTTGTAGAAGCAGCATATGTGCCTAATACACTATTCGATAAGGATAAGTTAACATCTAGAAGACTAAACGGGTTGAAGCCCGTTCCACCAAGCCGTATAGAAATATTTGACCCGCTTGAGGCTAACCCATTTGCTGTTGATACAGCCCAGGAGGAATTGGACCTTCCCTCTAATACAGTTCCACCCGCCCAAGAGGAATCCGTATGAGATGCCGAGATTGAGCCAGGGGGATAAACGGGATTGTGCACAACACTTATTGTTCCGCCAGAAGTTAAGGCAGCAGAATAGCCTCCCCATAGTGGACGATAATCAGCTACAGAAGTTCCCATTGGAAAATGCCCTATAGATGTAGGTATAGCATTAGAAATAACATTATTAAACCATCGTTTAAATGTGCCACCATATAGCCATCCTTCAGTATAATTGAGCGTTCCTGGTGCAGCTGCTCCAGCTCCAAGCGTAAGAGTAAACCCTGCAAGGTTGGCCTTTCCTTTTGTCATTGTTAGGTTATTTTTTGCCGTAGCATTTATTCCTAATGTAATTTGAGGAGCTGTTGCGAAGGTATTATTGAATGTGAGGTTGTAAAATTCTATTGCGTTTGAACCTCCAATGGTTGTAATTTCTGTACCATCAAAATTTACCGTACTTGTACCACAAACAAATGTTCCTATATTTATAAAATTACTTGCAATATTATAATTGCCATTGCCCTCAATTGTTCCTGCATTGTTAATAGTAGAAGCATTTATAGTTCCTTCATTATTTATGGTTGTTGTATTATCAACATTCATGGTATCGAAGTCAATCACTATTCCACTTGAAATAGAAACATAAGCTCCATTGTTGGAAATAACCTGTGCTTTTATTTCCTGTTTCATTGATAAAAACAAATTACAGAAAACACAAAAAACACTTATTATAAGCTGTTTTTTGCCTTTTATAACTTTGAAATTAACTGACATTTTATTACGATTTAAACGTTAAAACTCTAATCATGTATTAAAGTTAGATAATCCTGATTATCTAACTTCGGTTAGGGTTAATATTCTATTACCAATATCTATTTGACCATTATCAGAAATCTGTTTATCCATCCTCCATTTAACCTCAATGGTTTCTCCAGCCTGAACGATAGCAATACCTTGTAAATCAATGATTGATGAATTTATTAATGTTCGAGCAGAATTAGGAATTAGTACTCCGTTTTGATAAAGGCTAAATGTAGCTTTATGATAAATTCGCGTAACCAAAGTAGTTAAGCCCGCTTGATATATTGTGCCATTTACAGTGCAACCTACAGCAGTAAAAGCTGTAATAGCGCCTAAATTGGTACCAATATCACCAGTATAGGTTGATGCTCCAGTATTCGCGATAGCACCGCTAGCCGTGTACATTATCAAAGTAATTAATGATCTAAAATTGATAGAGGAAGTATCCGTTGGCAATGAAAGTGTTCCTGGTCCAAAAGAAAGTGCGCCTGCCTTTGTTAATAACCTTCCAGTTATTGTACAAGCAGCACCAACTGCAATTGCACCAGTATTAGAAAATAGAGTTCCTTGAATCACAGTTGAAGCCCCCAAGCCAATTGCATTTTGAGAAATCCAATAAATATTTTCAGGCGAGGCTCCGTTTATCAAAGTAACGTTAGTTCCAGCTGATGTGTTAAATGCTGCGCTACCCCTCATGATAAATAAAGCATTAGAATTACCTCCTCCATCTAGAGTAAGAGAACCAGCGATAGACATGGCTCCTGTTATTGTATAAACCCCCGCAGTAAGTGTATCCCCAGATCCAAAAGTAAGACCATGTGTACCGGTTACTGTTACAGCGACGATATCTGTATAGATTGAATCTAAATCTGTTTTTGCTGTTGCGGTATTAAACGTTGTTGTACTATTAGTTGAAGGAATATCAGATTGACCATTAAAATGGACCACATAAGTTCCTGCACCAGGAGTTACTGTCATTCCACCAACCAACGTATCTGCGGTTGAAGTAGTCGAATGGTCTGCTCCTGCAGTAGCAGAGGTAAAGCTATTCGAATATGATAGCAAAATATTCCAAGAACTTCCGTTATAGAAATTAAACTGCTTTGTTGTTGTATTGTAAATCATCAAACCATTAGCAGGTGAATTGATAAGGTCTCTTTCAGTTGTTTTCATTCTAGGAATAAGTAATCCCTTGGTAGTTGTTCTCATTTCAAAGATAGATGATGCATCAGGAGTTATAGCACCACTGCTTATTCCCATAGACTGAGCATATATTGTCTGAACGAAAATCATTAGCGTTACCAATACAATTAAGGGTACTAAATTATTTTTAATATTAACTTTTATGGCAGAGTTTCTTCTGGCGTTATAGTTAGAAATCGATATTTTAAATTCCATTAACTTTAACTGCTTAATGCTCAACCTATACATCAATTGACACCGTTTAAAATGTAAGTAAGAAGAAGAAGAAGAAGAAGAAGAAGAAGAAGAAGAAGAAGACAAACTAACTCCGATTAATGATTTTTTCATGATTGAGTGTTTTTTATTTTTAC